>MDSV01101108.1_pt1 | contig 10706 bp, 7 predicted proteins | sample 810851 | NCBI WGS metagenome assembly MDSV01 (sample SAMN05326640, study PRJNA326480) | marine metagenome | isolation source: seawater | place: Atlantic Ocean: North East | collected 2012 | reverse complement strand
TTTGTCAAATGATGAAGATAAGCTTTAGAGAACTTATTTGAAATTTCATTTTCTAATTTTTTGTCTAAGGGACTAGGGTCTCGAGAAAATTTGGCATTTCTTAAGTTTATCTCGCCATTTTCTGTGAATGCGCGACCATTTCTTCCAAACCTAGTCGGAATTACACAGTCAAACATATCAATTCCTTTTTCGACAGACTCAAAGATATCTATTGGTCGTCCAACACCCATTAGATATCTAGGTTTCTCAAATTCAATAAAATTAATAGTATTTTCAACTACATCAATCATTTCCTTATGAGATTCCCCAACGGATAGACCTCCAATTGCATATCCATCAAAACCTATATTCTTTAATTCTTTGCTACTTATTTGTCTTAGATCATTATACATTCCACCTTGAATTATTCCAAAAATTCCATAACCATTTCTTTTCGTAAATTTTTTTTTACATTTTATAGCCCATTCTAAACTTAATTCCATTGAATCTTTTGATCTTTGGTATGTTGCAGGATATTCTGTACATTCATCAAGGACCATAGAAATAGTTGAATTAAGTTTTTCCTGAATTAAAATTGAATTTTCAGGAGTTAGATTATACTTCTTTCCATCAATATGTGACGTAAAATTAATACCATCTCTGTTAACTTTTCTTAATTTTGAAAGTGACCAAATTTGAAACCCTCCAGAATCTGTAAGAATAGGTTTTGGCCAATTCATAAATTTGTGAAGTCCTCCCATTTTTTTTATTAAATTTTCTCCTGGCCTGAGCATTAGATGATAGGTATTGGCTAAAATTATTTCAATTTGCAAATTTAATAGTGTTTGAGGAAAAACTGCCTTTACTGACGCTGCAGTACCTACAGGCATAAAAACTGGAGTTGAAATTGAACCGTGCTTTGTGAAAAGAGTACCAGCTCTTGCTTTTCCATCACATTTTTGAAGTGAAAAATTAAATTTTTCCATTTCCTATCCAAATTAAACAAGCATCTCCATACGAAAAAAACCTTAATTTTTTTTTGATTGCAAACTTATATAGTTCCAATGTTTTTTTTTTTCCTAAAATAGCAAAAATTAATAAAAGAAGAGTTGATCTCGGAGTATGAAAGTTTGTGATTAAGGCGTCAACAGAATTTATTTTTGTACCAGGTTTAAGAAAGATATTTGTTTCACCACTAAAAGAATGTATATTTCCTTTTGAATCTTTGGATGATTCAAGTAATCTCAAAACTGTGGTACCAACTGCAAAAATCTTACCACCACTATTTCTAATTTTATTAATTTCATTTGCTGCTTTTTGCGAAATAACTCCATATTCACAATGCATTTTATGATCAAAAACATTTTCAGATTTTATTGGTAAAAAGGTACCACCATTTACGTGTAATGTGATGTTAATTAATTTAATTCCTTTTTTTCTTAAATTATTTATTAAATTTTTAGTGAAATGTAAACTTGCTGTTGGTGATGCAACAGCTCCTTCTTTTTCAGCAAAAATTGTTTGATAGTCCTTATTATCAAATTTATGAATTTTCCTTTTTTTTATAATATATGGAGGAAGAGGGATCTTTCCTATGGAACTTAATTTTTCTTTAAAATTTTCATATTCACAAAAAAACTTAATATTAAAACTTTTAAAACTGTTTTCAAAAATTTCATTTGTTATTTTTGCATTTAATTTTTCATCAAAGTTAATTATGTCGTTCTTTTTAGGGCTTCGATTTGATTTAATTAAGACATTCCATATGATTTTTTTTTTATCAATAACTTTATTCAAATTTACTGTAACTTTTCTATTTTTAATTTTTCCATTAAGGAGACCAGGAATAACTTTCGTATCATTAAAAATTATTGCGTCCCCAGGATTTAAATATTTTACTAATTCTTTAAATTTTATAATTTCTTGATTCTCTTTGACAATTACAAGTTTTGAATTGTCTCTAGGTTTAGTTGGCTTAAGCGCAATTAATGTTTTCGGGATTTTAAAATCTAAATCACTCAAAAATATTTTTTTATTCATTAAATTAATAGAGATTTTGTAGTAACTTTAATAAAAATTCCCTGCATTTTTCAACTTGAGATTGTTCAATAAATTCATTAGGTTTATGTGCTTGTTCAATATTACCAGGTCCACAAACAATTGTCTCGATACCCAATTTATTAAAAACCCCTGCTTCTGTACCAAAGCTTACGGAGTTTAGAGTATTAGACTTTAAACTTTTCAGTATTATAGGAATAATACTTTTTTTTTCATCTGTATGTAAAGGCGGAAAATCATTAGTCATAAAAAGTCTAATAGATGATTTTTTATTAATTTTTTTCATTTTTTTTTCAAGAACTTTTAAATAAAAATTAATTTCTTTAAGAACTTTCTCAATTCTAATTCCTGGAATATCTCTAATCTCAAATTCAATTTTGCAAAATTTGGGAATAATATTTAGCGCAATACCTCCATTTATTGTACCAACATTTAAAGTTGGATATGGAGGTATGAAACTTTTATTTCTATTTTCTAATTTTATAGTTTTTTGTAGTTCATCTAAATATTTCACAAATTGAGAGCAAAAAGTTATCGCATTTACACCATTATCAATTAAAGAAGAATGTGCTTCAACACCATTGAATTCAACAACAAAGTTTTTTTTCCCTTTGTGCTGATTAACTAGTTTCATGCTTGTTGGCTCGCCAACAATGCAATAAGAAGGTTTTGATTTCAATTTTTTTAAGAATGGAACCATTTTTTGAATTCCTACACAACCTATCTCTTCATCATATGAAAAAATCAAATGGAGAGGTTTTTTAAAATTTTCGATTTTAATTTTTGATATTAAATCTAACACTATTGCGATAAAGCCTTTCATATCACATGTTCCTCTCCCAAAAAATTTTTTATTTTTAAAAATTAATTTAAATGGATCCATTGTCCAATTTTGTCCATCAACTGGGACAACATCTGTATGACCAGATAGCAAAATACCTCCATCAATATTTGGACCTATACGAGCGTAAAGGTTAAACTGTCCCTTGCTACCTTCCAATAATTTTGCTTCAACACCTAATTTGGAAAGATAGTTTTTAATGAATAATATAAGTTCCTCATTACTTTTTTTACTTATAGTTTTAAAAGCAATTAATTTGGAAAATAAATTTATAAAAGTCATATAAACTCAGTTGTCAAACTGTTCTGTAATTATTCTTTCTTCCATATCGTGGCCTGGATCAAAAAGAAGATTCATGAACTTAGTTTTATCCAATTTTATCTCTAGCTTGACTAAATCATCGAATTCCATGAAATCAGCCTCTGCTCTTACAGGTCTGGATTCATGATCCAATGAATGTAATGTAATTTTTACATCGTTATTTAATAACGCTCCTCTCCATCTCCTTGGTCTGTATGGACTTATTGGAGTTAATGCTAAAACTTGTGCTCCTACGGGTATAACGGGCCCTCTTAATGATAAGTTATAAGCTGAGCTTCCAGCTGGTGTAGAGATTAGGCAACCGTCACCTAAAAACTCATTTATTCTTGTTTTATTGTTTACTTGGACTTTAATTTTTGCAATTCGAGGACTATTCCTTATCATTGATACATCATTGAATGCAAGACCGTTTTGAATATTTCCTTTTTTATCATAACTTTTTATTATCAATGGATAAAGTTTATAAGGAATTGCTTCAGACAATCTTTTTAGAAGGTCTTTTTCTGCAAATTGATTCATCAAGAAGCCAACAAACCCTCTATTCATACCATAAATTGGGGTCTTATTTTTTAAAAAATCATGTAGTGATTTCAGAACTGTTCCATCTCCACCTAGAGCAACAACTATATCAGCCTCATTTGGGGGTACATTTTCATAAAGCCTTTTGAGTGATTCTAAGGCTTTAATTGCTTCAGGTTTATTTGAGGAAACAAAACCAATTTTTTTAAATTTCATTACCCACCTGTGGTATTCATAAACCTTGAATTAATATAAGTCTCATCGTCGACTGAAAATAAATGTTTTTCAGGCTTGTTATAAATAATATCGCTAATAATTGAAAGTAATTTCTTTTCGTCTTCGTGTAAGAATTTTTTAAGGTTAACTGAACCATTATCACCTAAACAAGGATAAAGTACTCCGTTACTCGTCACTCTTATTCTATTACACGAAGCGCAAAAATTTTCTGTTAGAGGGGATATAAAACCGATTACGTTTCCAAATTTTTCTGTTCGAAAATATTTTGATGGTCCATTTGTTTTTAAAAATAGTGGGTTTAAACCAAATATTTCTTTTATTTTGCTTTTGGCAACTGAGACAGGTAAGAATTGATTTTTTCTCTGAATTTCTAGTTTACCAACTGGCATGATTTCAATAAATGATTGTTTAAAATTATTTTTAGCACACCATTTAGTAAATTTTAGAATTTCCGATTCATTAAAATCTTTCAGCAGGACAGTATTAATTTTTATGTCTATCTTATTCTTTTTTGCCTCATAAATCCCTTCAAGAACATTTTCCAGTTTTCCTCCATTTGTAATATAATTAAATTTGATTGGGTCCAACGAATCTAAAGAAATGTTAATTCTATTAATACCAAGATTAGCTATTTTTTTTGCATATTTTTTTAACTGTGTACCATTAGTTGTTATTAAAACCTCTTCGACTATATTTTCTTTTTTTTTAAGACAAACAAATTCTAGAAATTCCAAAATATCCTTTCTTATTAAAGGTTCTCCGCCTGTGATCCTTATTTTTTTTATTCCTAATTTAATTAGAGTGCTAGTTATTTTTTTTAAGTCACTAATTGAAAGGATTTCTGTTTTTGGATAGAAAGACATGTTTTTTTTTGGCATGCAATATGAGCACCTAAGGTCACACCTATCTGTGACAGAAAGTCTAAGATAATTAATTTTTCTTCCAAATTTATCTAGCATAGCAAATATCGTTTTTTTATTTTAATATTAATGATTAAATTAATAAACGAGTAAAATATTTTTAAAGCATAATATGAAAATAAAACCTAATACCAATAATGATAATCTAACAAGAAAAATCATTGGAATTGATGAAGAATCAAAAAAAAAAAAATTAGATGTCATAGAAGAAAAACCTTTGACACTTTTTTTAAATGATCAAGAGATTTTAACAATGATGACTGTAAATGATTTCCCTAAATATTTAGCTCTAGGTTATTTGCTTAATCAAAATATGATATCAAAAAGGACAAAAATAAGTAAAGTTGAATATGATGATGATTTAAATGTCGTAATTGTTAGAACAAAAAAAAAAATTAGTTATCAAGAAAAATTAAAAAAAAAAATTCTTACCTCTGGTTGTGCTCAAGGAACCTTATTTGGAGATTTAATGGATAATTTTAGTAAAGTGAAATTTAATCTTAAATCAAAAATAAAAATTTCGTGGATTTATGAATTATCGAAAGCTATTAACCTTACACCGAGTCTTTACCTTAAGGCGGGTGCTATACATGGATGTGTTCTTTGTAAAAAAAATAAACCTTTGATATATATGGAAGATGTAGGAAGACACAATGCAATCGATAAAATTGCTGGTTATATGATGTTAAAAAAAATAAATTCATATGATAAAATTTTTTACACAACAGGAAGGTTGACAAGTGAGATGATCATTAAGTCTGTAAAAATGAAAATTCCTGTTGTTATTTCAAGATCAGGTTTTACAGCTTGGGGCGTGGAGCTAGCTAGGAAAGCTAATTTAACACTTATAGGAAGAGCTAAGGGGAAAAAATTTATTATTCTATCTGGAGAGCAAAGAATTGACTGGACAGGATAAAAAAATAATTGGTTTGATTCTAAATGGAGGTTTATCAAGAAGAATGGGAAATGATAAAGCTGAAAAAAAAATCTTTGAAAAAAAGTTGCTTGATATAGTTATAAAACGTGCTGAGTTACAGGTTGATTATTTGATTATTAATTCAAAAAATAAAAATTTAAGAAAAAATTATATTATCATTCCAGATTGTATTCCTGGTCATTTGGGACCTTTGGTTGGAATTCTCAGTGGTCTCAAATGGTTAAGAAATAATTCTGAAACCAATAAATGGTTAAATATTTTTCCAGTTGATTCTCCATTTTTTCCTTCAAACTTGGTTGAATGTTTTTTTAATAATTTAAATGATGAAAAAATTTTGATGGCAGAATGCCAGGGAAGGTCTCATCCGGTTTTTTCAATGTGGCACCTGGATGTTATAAATAAACTTGAAGAATTTTTATTAAAAGGAGGCAGAAAGATAGATGTTTTTACAAAAAATTTCAAAACTAGACTAGTCAATTTTCCTTTTATTGGCTATGATCCTTTTTTTAATATAAATAACAAAGACGACTTACAAGAAGCTGAAAACATTTATAGAAGTTTTGATTTAAAATAGGGAGTTATATAATGAGTTTTTACGATACTCTTCACAAAAAAAATATTGTAGCTAAACCTGATTTCAATAGATGGTTAGTTCCGCCAGCTTCAATTGCTATTCACCTTTGCATAGGATCAGTTTATGCCTGGAGTATGTTTAACCCTGCACTTGTTAAAATTTTAGGCGTAGTAACATCATCTGGCGACGATTGGAGTCTGAGTCAAGTTGTTTGGATTTTTTCTGTTGCAATTGTAAGCCTTGGTCTTGCAGCTGCATATGCAGGAAAGTGGTTGGAAGAGGTTGGTCCACGAATGGTCGGTTTTGTTTCAGCATGCTGCTGGGGAGGTGGATTTCTCATCGGATCATTAGGAATTTTTTTACACGAGCAAGGGGTCGAGATCTCAATGTCTCTACCTATGTTAAGTGCTGAACCTATTGTTTTGAGACTTGGTTTATACCTACTTTATTTAGGTTATGGCGTTTTAGGTGGCATTGGTTTGGGTCTTGGTTATGTCTCTCCTGTGTCAACATTGATAAGATGGTTTCCTGACAGAAGAGGAATGGCAACAGGCATGGCAATCATGGGCTTTGGAGGAGGTGCGATGATTGCAAAACTATCTATAGACCGACTTTTAGCCAAATTTTATAAAGCACCAGAGTATCTTGGTGCGGTTGATTCTTTAAACCTGATAACTGAGAGTGGAAGACGCTTTGTTGAAATTTCAGGAAATCTTACAGAAGTAGTTGTCGTTACAGTTAATGATATAGCAAAAATGATTGTTCCCAGCGACCCTGGGGTTTATATTGTAGGAACAGGATCTAGTGGTGCTTCTCAGACTTTTTTATTTTTAGGTATTGTTTACTTTATAATCATGACGATAGCAGCGTTTTCTTACAGAGTACCTGCGGAGGACTGGACTCCTAAAGGTTGGACTCCACCAAAAGATTCTAAAAAAACTCGATTAATTACCAAAAATAATGTTCATATTGACCAAGCTTTAAAAACCCCTCAGTTTTATTTTTTATGGATAGTTTTGTGTTTCAATGTTACCGCAGGTATAGGGGTTATAGGTGTTGCTAAGACTATGATGATTGAAATATTCACGCCAAGTCTTCCCGCAATAGTTACTGCTGGTTTTGCTGGAACTTATGTGTTGATGATTAGTGTTTTTAACATGATAGGAAGGATTTTTTGGGCTTCTATGTCAGATTTTATTGGTCGAAAAACTACTTACTTCATTTTCTTCTCACTAGGATTTTTCTTGTATATGTCGATTCCTTTTACTGCAAAAGCAATGAGTGTAGATCCAGCGGTCACTTATCTAATTTTGTTTTATGCTGCATCAATGATAATTTTCACCATGTATGGGGGTGGTTTTGCAACTATTCCTGCATATCTAGCTGATATTTTTGGTACAAAGTATGTTGGTGGAATACACGGAAGACTATTGACTGCATGGTCAACAGCGGGCGTTTTAGGTCCAGTTGCAATAACTCAATTAAGACAAGGATCAATGGAAAGTGCAATACAAGATTTAGTAGGTAAAATTTCACCAGAAAAATTTAAAGAGATTTATGGTGCTTCTGTTGATCAATTATCAGAATTAGTTAAACAAAAAACAGTAACAATCTCAAATTTAATGCAATATATGCCTGAAGGAACTATTAACCCATCTACAACTCTTTATAATACAACAATGTATGCAATGGCAGCATTATTAGCGATTGCCTTTGTGTCCAATTTATTAATTGGACCAGTAGCAAGCAAGCATCACATGAAAGATTAATAAAGAGGTTTATTAGGCACTGACTTTTTCAATTTTCGCAGCACAGTATTTTAGCTCAGGAATTTTTCCATCAGGATCTAAAGCTTGGTTTGTTAAAAGATTTGCTGGTGCATTTTCAAAGCAAAAGGGCATAAATACCATCCCGTCGGGTATCATCTTATCAAATCTTACTTTTACTTCAACTTTACCTCTTCTGGTTGAAAGCTCTACCGTCTCGTCATGTGAAAAGTTATTTTTTCTCATTTCATTTCTTGATAAATGAACAAAAGGTTGAGGCTCTATAGTATTTAAAACTTTGGACCGCATTGTCATCGATCCAGTATGCCAGTGCTCTAGCAATCTTCCTGTTGTGAGAACTAGAGGATAGTTTTTATCTGGAACCTCGTCTGGAGAAATTAGTTTGGCGGGTACAAGTTTTCCTTTCTTATTTTTGGTCGGGAAACCCTCACCAAAAATTACCTCATTTCCAGGTTTATTTTCTCCGTCAGAAGGATAAGTAACAGCACCTTCGTTAACTAAGCGCTCCCAAGAAATGTTTTTCAAAGATTCCATACAACCACTTAATTCATCGTATACTTCATCTGGACCTTTGTAGTCCCAATTTAATCCCATTCTATTGGCAAGCTCTTGTATAATCCATAAGTCTTGTTTAGCATCTCCAGGTGGGTTAATTGCTTTTCTAGCTAATTGAACACGTCTATCTGTATTTGTAAAAGTACCTGTTTTTTCAGGAAAAGCTGATGCAGGAAGAACAATATCAGCTAAATACGCAGTTTCTGTTAGAAAAATATCCTGAACAACTAGGCAGTCAAGCCTTGCAAGAGCTTCTCTTGCATGATTAGCATTAGGATCTGACATCGCTGGGTTTTCGCCCATAATATATAAACCCTTTATTTTTTTTTCGTAAATCGCTTCCATGATTTCAACAACTGTTAAACCCGGATTAGGGTTAATTTCACAATTCCAGTATTTTTCAAAAAACTTAACATTATTAGAATCAGCAATTGGCAAATAGTCTGGAAGAACCATAGGAATGAGACCAACATCTGAAGCTCCTTGAACATTATTTTGTCCCCTTAATGGATGCAACCCTGTTCCTGGTCTTCCAACATTTCCGGTTGTTAAAGCTAGAGATATTAGGCATCTAGAATTATCTGTACCGTGAATATGTTGCGAAATTCCCATACCCCAAAAAATCATTGCCGATTTTGCATTAGCAAATATCCTGGCTGTCTCTTTAATTTCTTCAGATTCAATTCCACATATTTGACTCATTTCTTCTGGAGTAAAGTCCTTAACATGATTTTTAAGCTCTAAATAGCCATCTGTATATTTTTCTATATATTGTCTATCAACTAAGCCTTCCTCAATTATTGTGTTTAGCATTGCATTTAAAAGTGCAACATCAGCACCTGGTTTAAATTGCAGACTTTTTTCTGCAATTCTTGATAGATCCTGTTCTCTAGGGTCCAAAATAATTAATTTAAGCCCATTATTTTTTACAGCGTTTTTAATAAAAGTTGCAGCTACAGGGTGGTTCTGAGTTGGACGACAACCAATAAGTATTGCAACCTCAGCATTTTTTACTTCTGAGACAGGGGCAGTTACAGCACCAGTTCCAATTGCTTCCATTAGAGCTGCTACGGATGATGCGTGACACATTCTCGTACAGTGATCAACATTATTATTTCTAAAACCAACTCTTACCAGTTTCTGAAATAAGTAGGCTTCTTCATTAGAACCTTTTGCACAACCAAATCCAGCGAGTGCATTATCTCCCCCTTTAGCATCTCTTATCAAAGATAACTTGCTTGCAGCAAGATCAAGAGCCTCTTCCCATGACGCTTCTCTGAAATGAGATAATGGGTTTAGTGGATCAAGTTTTTCTTTAGGGTCTTTTTCAATACCTGTTTTTCTTATAAGTGGCTTTGTAATTCTTTCTGGGTTATGAACATAATCAAAACCAAACCTTCCTTTGACACAAAGCCTATTATGATTCGCAGGTCCTTCTCTACCATCTACAGAGACAATTTTTTCATCTTTTATGTTATAGGTTAGTTGACATCCTACACCACAATATGGACAAAGAGAATCAACTTTTCTGTCTGGGTTAATTACTTTTTTACCTTTCTCATTTAACAAGTTTGATTCCATTAATGCTCCAGTAGGACATGCTTGAACACATTCTCCACAGCTAACACAAGATGAATCACCCATAGGATCGTTAAAATCAAATATTACTTGAGAGACGTGACCTCTATTTCCCATTCCAATAACATCATTAACTTGAACTTCTCTACATGCACGGACGCACAAATTGCAATTAATGCATGCATCGAGATTTACGGCCATTGCAACGTGAGAGTTATCAGATTCTGGAACAATTTTGGGTTCTCTTTTATCAAAACGACTTTTTTTTACCTCTAAATCGTCGGCAATTTTCCAAAAGTGTGAATCAGGGTCATGACAATCTGTTTTTTCAGGTTGATCTGTTACTAGTAACTCAAGAATCATTTTACGTGACTTTTCAGACCTTTCATCAGTTGTAGAG
>MDSV01043318.1_pt1 | contig 10708 bp, 22 predicted proteins | sample 810851 | NCBI WGS metagenome assembly MDSV01 (sample SAMN05326640, study PRJNA326480) | marine metagenome | isolation source: seawater | place: Atlantic Ocean: North East | collected 2012 | reverse complement strand
GCCCGGCGATTGGGCCTGATGTTTATATATTCAAATCTTGGAAATATCCAGAGAAAAAGCACAGGAGCTCCGTGAGCTTCTGGAAGACACAATTGAATACTTCTGCGACAACGAGCAAGTATCAGGTGAGCTTGCATGGACCATCACTGAATGTTTAGCAGTTGCTAAGCAGGCAGAACTTCAAGGTCTCGTGGCTGCTGATTGATGGAAAAACAAATACTTCCAAGTATTGAAAACTTTGTCAATGCTGTGATTAATAGTCGGCACCTGGATGAGCAGGAGATGTGGGACCTTGTTTGGCATATGGCTGAACAAAAAGTTAACCGCTTCCGTGCTTTAGATCCAGCTCGTAACCGCTGACATCTGCGCCCTATCGGGCGCTCTATTCCTTATTGCCCTTCGGGGTTGTTCACTTACATTATCTAACTATGACAATCGCTCCTGTTTCTTCCATCGTTGCTGACTTTGCCGGTGGTACATCTATGGATGTTGACATGATGATCGGTATCGGTCTTGTCAAAGACAGTGAAGCTGTTTACTTCCAGTATCTGGGTGACGAGCAGACACCACAAGCTCTCGTTATGCCCTCTGGTAAGCCCGTCTACACCATGCAGAACGTACGTCTTGTAGGTCTGGAAGTTGTTGACGGCATCGGTGAGTACAACGCCACTAAGCTCAATGTCACCATTGAGTCCAGCAATGGCACTCGTGTCATGTTGACCTCTGGTGCTACCACTCTGTGGTCACAGGCTGCCATGACTTGCTTCATGGGTCTGTTCAACACCTACTCACTTGACCAGCGCTTCAACCTCAACACCTGGAAAGGTGACAAAGGTAAGCGTCCTTGCTTCGCCTCACTCAAAGTTAGTGGCGATCGTGTCACTCACGACGAGACCTACAACGCTCTGCAAGACGCCAAGCTTGACCGTGACCAGTCCAAGATCACTGCCATCGTTCGTGACGCTGCACAGCTGATCAATCACGCAATCACGGGCGGTCCCGTTGAGAGTGTTGAAGTTACTGAAGAGCTTCCTGAAGGCATTGACTTCTGAAACTTGAGAACAGTTACTGAATTACAGGCAGCGCGGAGGTACCTCACCAACGTGCTCCTGCACTTAGATGTAGATGCTCACTCTATGACTCTCGCTAGATTTATAGAGTTGCTTGAGTATTTCTCAGAGCATCCAGATACTTATCGCGAATTAACATGTCCGGAACAGTAATTATCAATGACTACGACGCGCTTGAGGTTGTATTGCTATGCCATGCAGCCTTAGCTCAAGACAGTCCTGAGACCCCATCGTTCTATATCAATCAGATTATGAACGTCATGTTTGGTTATCTAACGACTGAACAGAAGCAAGAGATTGAAACGTATCTTGCTGAAAAGAAGTACCTTCCACCTGCTCCCAAAATTGAGATTGCCAAATGACACTCAAAGAAAAGTATGAAGAGTACGTTGAGTACTTTGATCCCACACCTCAGTATCTCTACGACGAACCTTATCGTCTGCTGACCTATGACGAATGGCTAGAAGATCAAGATGATTGACTACGACGTTAAATACGTCTGTAAGGGTGGCGATGAACACGTGTTCGTCGTCTCCTCTACGGATGTACGAACAGCTATAAATAACGCCTTTGAATTACGTCCTGAAATTAAACGGATTCTTAGGTGTACCCCAGCTCCAATGTTTACTGACGAACCTACCGAAAATTCTGATGCTTAAACCACAAGCAGAAATGGAGGCTATTGCAGTCTCCCAACCCCGCATGGGTGGGGTCATGAACCCAGTCACGCACGAGGTTGATCCACACCTTGTGTATGACGCAGAGATCCAATACAAACGCAAGGATCCTGCAGTGCGCATGATTATGTGCTCAACACTTGACGATGTAATCGTCGGTGAACCTGTCATGATTTCCTATCATTCAGGTATGCGTTGTTATCAACATAGCCGTCATGTTGTAACATCAAGTAACGCTAATTGTATCGGCGGTTTCTATTACACAGACGGTACTCCTGCTTAATTAATGATGAAACAGTATCACCTCTATGTTTTTACCCAAGACGGGTGTCCTCCTTGTGCTCGGCTCAAGGATCACCTCCAAACTCTCACGGATGCGGAGAAGTCTGAACTGGACTTTGTACCGCTCAAGACACCAACGGGACAGCGTACAGCGCTCGCTGAAGAGCTTAATGTTGAACTCTCGCCAACACTAGTTGTTGTTCACGAGACTGTGTCCTGTGACTACGACGAGATGATGGGCTATGAGTTCTGTGATCTAGAAGAAGAATCAGTAGAACGTTTCGTTGGTGCTAACAGCATCATTGAGCATCTCGGTGCAACACTTGACGCATACACCTATGCACACCCTGAATGACGCCAGGAATATACGGAGTAATACATAACTCAGATGAATCTTGGCGTGACTTAACTATTTCAGATGGCGCTGATGCTGACATTGACTATTCATACATGTGGTTTATGGAAGATGAAGACGCTGTCTGGATGGAAGTTGTCAAGTTAAATACCTTTGACTTCTGGCGTGGATGGTTTTACTACAACGATAGTGAAGGACCTGAAGATGCTTGTGAAGTTGAATGTAATACCGAAGAGCATTTAGATGCTCATTGGGAATCAAACAACGGCGGCGGCCACTACGATTGCACCCATTACGAACACATCGTTGATGGTGAAATAGTTAAAACAATTAAACACGACTTCTTAAAATTTGACTGATACAGCCTCACTAGTTGCTACGTTTGTCCTTACAATCGTAGGGCTGATTATATTTTTTAAAGCTACATATAAATGAATACATTCAAAGTCACGCTTCTGCTTGACACTTGGTCAGAAGATCCAACTGATTGGATCATTGATGCCATTGATGACAATCTAGAAGGCGAAGAGATCTTGAAATCAATACTTACTGTAAGGCAAGAAAATGTCCAAGAAAGCTAATGTCATTGAAGCCAAAGGCGTGATCTATAAAGAGAGCGGCAATGGCTATTTCAATGTAGAACTAGATGAACCTAAAGAACACCAATGTCTTTGCCGTGCATCAGGTAAATTGATCACTAGAAAAATCCAATTGCTTGTAGGCGATAGAGTCACTGTTGAACTGTCTCCATATGATCTAGACCGTGGTCGGATTATCTTGCGAGAGAAGTGACTCACTTATCCAATACCATGAATAAACTGACTATATTCCGATGACAAGATTAGAAGAAGCCAGGCACTTCCGAGAAGTGTTTGGTCAAGAAATGCTTCAGACTATCTCTACTTATGGCTTCATTAAACAGAAGCTATGGGATCTACAGACAGATCTGATTGAAGAGGAGGCAGCTGAATTTCTTGAAGCAGCTGACGAAGCCTTTGCTGATCCTGAGAACAGGCAGCGACGAGAAGAACTGCTCAAAGAATTGTGTGACCTTGTCTTTGTCTGCTACCAGTTTGCTGCTACTTTTAACCTTGATTTGGACGAGGCTTTACGTCGCGTTTACGAATCAAATATGAGTAAGCTAGATGAACACGGTAAGCCGATCTATCGCGCAGACGGCAAAGTTTTAAAGGGTCCTAACTATCAACCTCCTGACCTCCGTGGTCTTTATCCAGAACCAAACACTCATTACGACACTCATGGAAAATAATGTTATTGCTCGTACGGGTCGCGTCCAGTCTTGGATTGATGACCCTACTTCTCGGTTGCCTGTTAGCTGTACCGTTTTTGTTGTTCAAGACAGCATGGAAGGTCCTAACGGAATTGAGGCAAGCTGGCGATTTGTCAGCCATGCCCTCCGATTCGGTGCAGGCGTTGCCGTACATCTGTCAAACCTCCGCCCCAGCGGCCACGATAATGGCAAAGGGCTACGTGCTTCAGGCCCCGTATCCTTCGGCAAAATCTACAGCTGCCTGAATGAGCAGCTACGTCGCGGTGGTGTCTACAAGAACGGCGCTGTGGTGCTGCACCTTGACATCCAGCATGACGACATCCTTGAGTTCGTTAACTGCCCTCGCTCTGAACTGCCTTGGGCTAAGCGTTGCGTAAACCTGACCAACATTGGCTGGGACCAAGCATCTGACGAAGTCAAAGAAGCAATCCTCAACGGCATTGCCCGTGGTGACATCTGGCTTGCAAAGATTCGCTCTGATCAATATGGTCGCCGTATCTATGCCAACGTCTGCCTGGAAGTCTTCCTGCGTAGCCGTGGCACCTGTCTGCTAGAGCACATCAACCTAGCTGCCTGTGAAGTTGAAGATCTGCCTGCTGCATTTGTTGCTGGTATGGAAGAACTGATTGAACTTCATAGCAAAACTGGTGTTGAATCAACCGGTGAATACCTCACTCAAGAAGAGGATCGTCAGGTTGGACTCGGTATGATTGGTCTCGCCAATCTCCTTGCGCTGGAGGGAGTTACGTATGCAGAGTTTGGCGAAGGTTTGATGCAGCATCTGTATGAAAGCTACGACACAATCGTGACTCCTGCTGCACGTAAGATAGTGAAAGCACTTTCGGATGGGATCAATCAAGCAGCTGCTGTAGCACGTATGTCCAACATGGATCGTGCGTTTGCTATTGCACCAACTGCTTCTTGTTCCTACCGATACACAGACAGAGCAGGCTATACAACGGCCCCCGAATTGGCTCCACCCATCGGGCGCACGGTTGATAGGGACAGCTCCACCTTCGGTGTTGAGACATTCACCTACGGAGATGTTGAGACTGCTGAAGAGGTTGGCTGGGACGCTTACAAGCGTGTAGTTGACGGCATCATGGAACTGCTAAACCGCACAAGTTTGGCCCATGGCTACAGCTACAACACCTGGTCCGACGTTGTTCAGTACACACCGGAATTCATTGAGGAATGGCTTGCTTCACCTCAGACCAGCATGTACTACTCACTTCAAGTGATGCAGAACACGCAGGCAAAAGATGATGCATTGGCTGCCCTTGATGGAGACTTCGGAACCATGTTTGGTTTTGATCATGACACTGATGACGAAGTCATCAACATCTTTAACGACCCGCAGTCATGCGTGGGTTGTGCCGAGTAAACCACTTAATTTATACCAATGAAAGCTGAAACTCCTTACATTCATCTTCACGAGCGCAAGCGCACCTGGACTCCGGTCCAAGTGTCAGCTGGGACACTGCTTGATGGCGGTGAAGAAGTCATTCAACGTGCACTGGCACTCCGCTGCCTTGAAATTCCTGTAGGTGACTTCATTAGCGATGCTATGAAGGGTGACCTGCCTGATGTGAAAGGCTGCAAGGAGTTGCTTGCTAGTAACGTAATTGATGAAGAGAACCATGATATCGCGCTTAATTTCGCAGCTGAAGCGCACAAGATCCCCACTAAATTTGAGAGGGAAGCTGCGCACATTTGTAAGACATGGCTTGAACTTGACAGGCATCCGGTCCTTAAGGCCGTGGTGCTTGAGCGTTCCGTCTTCTTTGTCTTACTCCCCATCTTCCGTTTCCTTGGAGACACCGGACTCCGTACAACCTCAGCAGATATCTCCCGTGATGAGCAGACCCATGTCGCTGCCAACACACTTGTATGCGAAGCGCTTGGTCTTAAATCTGACAAGACCCTCAACAATCTTAGACGCGCTACGGTCGCGTGGTGCCTTCAGTCCCTCAAGGGGGAGAGTGATCACAAGCATCTGTCCAGTAACTTCTGGCTTGCAAGTTCAGATTCTCTCTACAAACGAGGAAAGGCCGAAGGTTTAATTGAGACTCGCAGCTCCCGCATGCCTGCATTCTTTGAAACTAATAACGTTAACTTGCCACAGTATGCCTAGTACCAAGATCCAAGTGTTTGAAGAAGGTATCTGCCCTGATACCTTTGACGACACACAACTCCCGACTGACATCCACATCGTCACATTTACTAAGGACGGTGTGCGTCAGTTTGATGCTGTACGTGCCTACTCAAAGGCTGATATCTTTGATGAGTACTACGATAAACTCGGCAAAGATAATCCAATACACTCAATTAAATCTGGCTACGGTCGGATTAAACCTATCCTGTATGGCAAAATTAAATCGGCTGAATAAGTCTGACTATATTTGTATGCTCCTTAACTATGTTGAGGCTAAAGCAAACAAGTGTACTGTAAAACAATTAAAGCAACTCATCGCTAGACATGAACTGGGATAAGACCAAGACGAGAGAACAAATTATTCAAGAGTATATTGATTGGTACATAGAAGGTGCTACTCTTGCTGAGTTACAGGATGCTGTAGCACAGCAGATGTGGGATGACCTTGATAGTCTGACTGCCTCTGATCTAGTGCGTGACATCAAACAATATGCACCTGAAATAGTTGAAAACATTACACTCGCTGTTTAATGCACACTGCAAAACTCATCTGGATTACACCCGACGCTGAGAAACTAATCGGGAAGATTGCTCGCGTCTCTAATCCAAAGAACGAAGACAACCCTAACTATGAACGCCTGCTTAAGTACCTCATCCAACACAAGCACTGGAGTCCTTTTGAGATGGCTTCCATGTGCGTGGAGATCACTACAACACGTGCCATTTCACCGCAGATTCTACGTCACCGTAGCTTTAGCTTCCAAGAATTTAGCCAACGGTACGCTGAAGCTACTGAAGTAGATATGCCTCGCCTGCGTAGTCAGGATCTTAAGAACAGGCAGAACTCTATTGACAACATAGAGTTTGAAGACATCAATGAGATGCAGCACGAGATTGACATTCACTTCCGTGAAGGGATGGCACTCTATAAGAAGCTGCTTGACAAAGGTGTAGCTAAGGAATGCGCACGAGCGGTGCTTCCAAGCAACACTGTGACCCGTTTGTATATGTCAGGTACCATTCGTAGCTGGCTGCATTACATAGACCTTAGAGGCGATAACGGAACACAGCTTGAACATCAACGCATTGCTCGGCAGATTGGGGATCTACTTTCATTCAAGTGTCCTACTATCTGCAATGCAATGTGGGGGTAAAATAGTATAAGTATTAGCTGCACTGATGACTAAGCTTACGCGCAAAGCAGGTGAACGACTGAGTCAATTACAAGAACTCAGTAAACAAATTGAGCGTGAAGCTGGTTACTCAGAGCCTAACCCTGCTGACGTTTTGGCATACGAGCAACTCATGAGTGATCTAGAAGCTCACCATGGAGATACTATGGAATATGCCTCACGTTTGAGAGTCTGAATGCTTATATTGAAGACTGACAACTGATCAGTCATAATGAATTTTATTGCCGCAACTGTTGAACTACGATCAATCATTACAGATCCGATCAACGCTTACGGGTTGGACTATCGCGGTGCTGACGCTGTTATCCCCGCTGCTAACAGTAGCGGAGAGGTCAAACTCCGAGCCCTCTGTTACAACCGTGCCGGTGCAAAGCTTGACACTTTCCTTGACTGGAAGACAGGCACCCGCGCCCTAGTAACTGGATACCTTGTGTTCTCTGACGATACATCCCAACCTCTTGACTTCCTAGTCACAACTATTGAACCAAACATTCCACAAGACATGTACTGCAACCAGGTCGTACTGGGTAATGCATTCTTTGGATCAGATGAAATCAAAGAGAGAAAGAATGGACAAGTCGCTATCAAAATTGGCACCACACTGGACAACTCTGACGTTACTACCTGGCTCTTTATGGAACTCCATGAAAGCCGTAAGTCCAAGCTCGCTGATAGAGTCCGTAAAGGACGTGGCATTTGCGTGCACGGCTACATCCGTGAGTACCGTAAAGAAGGTGATACGTCACCATACCGTGCAATCGTTGCGAATGACTTCGCGACTAGAAAGGAAAGAGAGCGAAGTGCGCCGGGTAATAAAGCGACGGGCTCTGCGAAAGGCTATGGGCCTGCGGACGTTGACCCCACGCCGGACTACTAAAGAGTCTTGGCTTGATTAATACCCCAAGAGCCTCGCGTGCGGGGCTTTTTTAGTACCAAAAATTTAGTAGTCGTTTCTCAGGATTAGTTTGCCCAACCTCTCCATAGGATTTGCCTCGCGCTGTTGTCCTGGTTCCCTCTGCTGAACGCCACTATTTACTTTGCCACCATCAAGAACAGCTGAGCCTACTTTGAATGCTCCATAAGCTTTCATTCCCTTACCAATTAGACCAGCGCCAACAGCAATTGCCGGAGCTAATGCTACAGGACCATGCTTATAACCACTTGGCTGTGTACCGTCTGGCATATACCTACCACCATAGTTTTTAATAGGTGTATTAGCCCCTTGCGATGGACCTTGCTCACCATTAGGGAGCATTGATACACCGCTTCTAGGATTGTGTCTGATATATTTATCACGATCTAAATCCTGACCTGGGTAATAACGACCCGGTTGCATTTCAGGAGTCTGCTTTAGATCTTCTGCATTGAAACTAGGCAGCACAGGCTTTTGCTGTACAGGTGTTCCTTCAAATACTTGACCAGCAAAACGTGCCATGATACTTACCTCACATTTATCTATTGTACTGCTTATATTTATAAGGTCACTACATGATAAATAATGACGCTACAAGTTCTGCCTCCCGAAATGCTGGAGGCTCCTAAAGATAAAATTGAAACTAAAGAAAACCTCTACTGGAAACCAAGCAGCCTTAAAGATGGAGAGTCCGAAGAGTTCCGCCTGCTCGGCTGTTACGAGACTGGACACGCGATCATGGGTTGGCAGTACGCATCCGAGTGCCGTGATGCTAAGACTGGTGACCTTCGTTTTAACGGCTACGTCGTTACTCGCTCTCATCCTGGGCAACCAGATGACATCGCCCGAGAAACAGACTGGTCCAAACCAGACCGTCCCAAAATTGACGGCACCTTCGTTAAGCCACGGCGGTTCCTTGCCTGGGTAGCTACGTCTGCTGCACGTGGTCGCCTTGAAGTTCTCTTCATTGAGCAGAAGAGTTTGCGTGAGCAGCTAACTGAAATCTTGCAAGAGATAGATGACTACACCTGGACAGAAGAAGGCCTCGCTAACTTCTCAATTAAAATTTCTCGTAAGGGAGCTGGCTTGGAAACTACATACAGCATCCTACCGAAGGTGCGAAAAGTTCCACAGAAGATCGTGGACCAATGGGCATCTGAGTCAGAAACCATCTGGCTTCCTAACTTCTTTGAAGGGAAGGATCCTTTTGACGGCAAGCAGACTGACGAAAAAGGTCTACCTGCTGGTGGAACCGACAAGCGTGGAGCACATGTAAGCCCTACTACTAAAAAGAATGACAAAGCCAAGGAAACTGAAAACGAGTTCTGATGCATGGCGTGACCATTACGTAGACGAAAACACTGAAACCGTTTACGTAAAGGTTGATAGCTGGATGGGTTCAATGAGTGCACCTCATTGGACTGAGCGTCACTACCCCGGATACAAGTGTGTCAACACTTCTGCCGAGGGTCTAAAGAAAATTATGAAACAAGATGAAACAGATGATTGAACTGACCGTATCTAAAAACGAGTGTGGATTGCATGAAGCAACTGCCACATTACAACTGCCTGCTATCACTGTCACCCGTGCCAAGGCTGACCGTGATGACTTGGAGTATGAACTCCGGCGTGCCTTTGAAGAAATCGTAGGTGAGATCGCAACCAAACAACTCAAGGATGAATTCTGATGTCTAATGTCAACATGGAGGGTCTCCCTCCCGAAATGCAGCAGCGTATTGCTGGGATCATTGAGAAAGCTAAGGCTTCTACTCCTGCTCCTGAGCAACAAGCAGCACCTGTTTCAGCACCGCCTGCTCGTCCACCGTCTCTGATGGATCACACCATTGCTCTGCGACAAGAAGTGATGGCTTTGCGTCAAGAACTTGCTTCACAGAATGAACAAGTAGCAGCTATGGGTCAAGTCGTTGAAGCTGTTGGTCAAGCAGTGGGGCAGCTGTACCACATGTTTTGCCAGCAAACCGAAACTACAGATCCAAGCCCAACGTATGCGTCGCAGTTCCAACAACAACAGGTGACGGAGGATGACTACTGATTGTGATAAGCCTTATCGTATTCAAACGCCGAGCGGCTATCGCAAGTACCTCTGCTCCGGTTTATATATGCCGTCAGTCACTACCGTGCTCAGCGCGACTGAGACTGAGAAAAGTAAGGCGAGCTTAAGAACTTGGCAACAGAACAATCCTGGTGCCCTAGAAGAAGCCTCAACCCGTGGATCCGCGATACACTTGGGTTGCGAAAATTATCTTCGCGGTTTAGATCCAGGAGTTCCTGAACAATATCAGGACTTCTGGAATGGACTCTCAACATACCTTGATTGGTTTGATGTCCTGCACTGGTCCGAGCGCCCTCTTCGTAAGGACTGGTATCACTTAAGATCTGATGACCGAGAGGTTGCATATGTCTGGAGTACTGAGCATCTATATGCTGGTTGTCCTGACTTGATTGGAGAAATCGGTGGCGTTAAAGTCATCGCTGACTTCAAGACAAGCAACGGTCCATACATGAACACCTTCCCTGAGAAGGGTGACCGTATGGGCTTCGGAGGTTTCAGGAAATATCAGAAGTGTGCTCAACAAATGGCTGCCTATAGGCTCGCACTTGCAGAGCGCACAGGTTATAAATGTGATGTTGCTTTGATCATCGTATCTACACCAGAAATCTCACAAGGTATCTTCATTGATTCCGACCAGCTGGATAGATTTGAAGCAAAGTTTCTAAAGAGAGCAAAACAATTTCACGAGATGGAGAGTG
>MDSV01040707.1_pt1 | contig 10708 bp, 10 predicted proteins | sample 810851 | NCBI WGS metagenome assembly MDSV01 (sample SAMN05326640, study PRJNA326480) | marine metagenome | isolation source: seawater | place: Atlantic Ocean: North East | collected 2012 | reverse complement strand
TTGTATTTTCTGGAACTACTGCTTTAGGTGGCATTTCTAATGGAAGAAAAATAGGTTTAGTAGTTTGGTTGTTATTAGCTGTTCCAATTACAATTTTATATATAGTAGTATTTGAGATTACTGAACCCTATTTATTGTTGGTATTATTTGCCTTAATTATACACGGTATTATTGGTTTTTTAAAGTTTATTAAATTAAATTCTACTTTGAATTAATTCTAAAATTATTTGAATTTTAAATCTAAAAATAATTTATTTTAAAGCATGAAAAACTCGTTAAATAAGATATTAAGAAGTTTTCAAAAACCGGTTGAATCGATTTCTAACTACTATATTTTATCTACTGCTTTTTTAGGTTTTACAAGCATTTTTTTGGCCATAATAAGTTTTCATAAATTAATTATTATTACTTTTTTGATGTACCCAGTTATCTTTCTTATTTTATGTAGATCTGTTGTTTTACTACATGATGCTTCTCACAATGCTTTGTATAAAAAACAATGGAAAAATTCTTTAGCTGGAAACTTAATGAGCTTTTTGAACTTAATTCCCAATGAGTTTTTTGGTTATATGCACAAAATGCATCATGCTACTGCTGCCAATTTAGATAAAAGACATATAAACCCCGAAGCGATGACTATGACTATTGAGGAATATATTAACTCCCGCTTATACAAAAGAATAATTTACCGTTTTTTAAGATCTGCCTTTTTTAGACTCGTAATTGCTCCAATTCTAATGTTGTTGGTTACTAGAATACCTTTACCACAACTTGGATTAAAAGAAAAAATAATTACTTTAATATATGATATTTTGATTGCTGGAATTATCTATTTAGCAATTGAAAATAATTGGATATATTCTTTGTTTTTTGGTTACTTTATTCCATTGTACTCATGCTATATTTTAGTGTCTATTGTATTTTATTTACAGCATCAGTTTGAAAATACTTATTGGATAAGCAGCGATAATTGGACAAATGAAGATGCTTCATTACATGGGAGTTCCTTTCTTATTTTTGGCCCTTTCATGAAAAAAATTACCTGCAATATTGGATATCATCATATACACCATTTAAACCCCTTAATACCTTGTTATAACTTATCAAAAGCCCATAATCATGTGAAAAATTTCATAACTTTTAAAGAAGTAAAATTATCACAGTTATTCTCTCACATGAAAGGCAAACTTTGGGATAAAAAATTACACAAACTTGTAGATTTCCCTTAATTTTTTTTATATTTTTAAGATATGAAAAGTATAGTTCTTGCTCTGTGTACCATTGTTTGTATAACCTCAAGTGCACAGAAAAACATTGTTTTAAGGTTAAATCATTATTTAAATCAATCCACATTTCAATACAATCAAAATTTTGAAACAGATGGAATTATTAATAAATATACTAGACTCCAATACTATTTATCTGGATTCGAATTATTCCATGATGGTGGACAAATGACTGTGTTAAATAATACTTATGTTTTAGCAAGTGGACATATCACTAACTATTATTTAGGAAATTTTCCAGTTTCTTTTCTAGAATCTATATCTTTTGACGTTGGTGTAGATCAAATTGCAAATAGCGGAAATACAACTAATTATCCTGCAAGCCATCCATTGGGTCCTAAAAGTCCTCCAATGGATTGGGGTTGGCCTTCTGGGTATTTTTTCGTAGTTACTAACGGATTTACTGACTCGAATAACGACAATAATCCAGATACTCGTTTTGAATTACAAGCCCTTGGTGATCAAATGTTGAGCCCTGTAGATCAAATTAATATAACACCTGTTGGCTCTAACGACACTATTTATATCGACCTAAAAGTAAATGCAGAAAAATTTCTTTCAGGAATTAATTTAGCAACTGCTGGAATTGACCATAGTAGCAGCACAAATAATTTGATAATGTGTAATAATTCCTATCAAATGAATGTATTTGAAACATTCAATGTCATTTCTTCTAACGATAAAGCCTTAACGAACAATAATTTCATACATATAGACAATACTTTAAGCTATGCTCCGACAATTAATTATCATTTTGAAAATTCTAACAAAGTTAATCTGAAAATTACTGATCTAAATGGTAAAATACATATTATTGAAAATAACTTACAAAACGAAGGAAGCTATTTTCCCTTGAAAGAATTTCCCTCTGGTTTATATATTGTTACTATAGAAAATGGAAGTGAAACGATATATAAAAAGTTTAATGTTGTTCAATAAAAAAGTTTTACTTTTTTTAATTATTACTTTTTTCTTTTTTTCTTTTAAAAATAAGACTATTTTCTTTTCTGTTCCTTCAGATTTCCCAAAGCTAGTAGTTCCTAAAGAAAACCCAATAACATCAGAAAAAATCAGGTTAGGAAAAATGCTTTTTTTTGACAAAATGTTATCAAGAGACTCTTCTATTTCCTGCGCTTCTTGTCATAATCCAAAATATGCCTTTACCGATCAGTTAAAGAAAGCTAAAGGAATAAAAGATAGAACGGTTTCTAGAAATACACCCACTTTAACAAATATTGCTTATAACCATTCCTTTCTAAGAGATGGGGTTAACCCCTCGTTAGAAGCTCAAGTAATTGTACCTATTCATGAAAAAAATGAGTTTGATTTTCATATTCTTCTAGTTGCAGAAAGAATGAAAAAGAATAAAAAATATGTTGAACTTTCTAAAAAAGTATTTGGTGAAGAACCAAATCCAAAAGTTATCTCCAATGCTATTGCTACTTATGAAAGAACTTTAATCAGTAGTAATTCAAGGTTTGACCAATATAATTTTCATGGCGATTCATTGGCATTAAATGCTAGTGAAATCAGAGGAATGAAACTATTTTATAATAAGTTAAATTGCTCTTCCTGTCACAGTGGATTTAATTTTTCAAATGGAGAAATTGTCAATACTGGCCTGTATGAAAATTATAACGATGTTGGTAAAATGAGAGTTACCTTAGATAAAATTGATAATGGCAAATTCAAAGTACCAACATTACGAAACATATCAATTACTTATCCTTATATGCACGACGGAAATATAAAAACTTTAGAAGAAGTAATTGACCATTATATAAAAGGGGGAGAGAAAAATCCTTACAAGGACGAAAGGATTAAACCTTTCAATCTTTCTAAGCTTGAAAAGCAAGATTTAATTGCTTTTTTAAAATGTTTAACCGACAGTTCTTTTATTGCCCGTTAACAAAAACTTTACCTAGGGAGTTATCTTCGTATTGCACAATATAAAAATTATTTGATTCAAAATTTCTTACAATCTTTCCATTTAAATCATAAATAACTTTAATATTATTTTGGCTACTATACCAACTGTCAATAATTCCGACGCTACCAGCAATTCCAACCCATGTAACCAGTTCTGTTGTACTACTATCGGTGATTTCCATAGTTACAAACCCTTCTCCAGCAGTATTATGAGGGTAAAAATGGCAATTTAGATAATAATCCTGTCCGGAAGTAATATTTAGCGATCCGCTTGTGACTCCTATGGGGTGACACATGGGAAAACAATTCGAGAATTCCCAATTAGAAGGCATGGAATCGTTTACAATAGTCCATGTAAGTGAAGAATTAGAAATAGCATCTAAGTAAGTATTTTGATAAAAATCGTTATCGCTAGATAAGCCTGTAGGGTTAACTAAATTGGATTGAACAGAAAAATTCTGGCCTATAGAGTTTAGGCTGTAAAAAGTTATTAATATTAATATGAATTTTTTCATTTTCAAATATAATTATTAATTACTGATTTTCTGCCAACTTTCATAGTAATATAGTCTCTTTCTTTTTTAACCCCCCTTGCAGGTGAATATTCTCGCCCATAAAATATAATTTGTAAATGGAGTTTATTCCAAATGGGTTTCGGGAAAAGTCTTTTCGCATCTTTTTCAGTTTGTATTACATTCTTGCCATTAGTAAACCCCCACCGATACATCAATCTATGAATGTGAGTATCAACTGGGAATGCAGGCTCGCCAAAAGCTTGACTTACTACTACTGATGCAGTTTTATGTCCCACACCAGGTAATTCTTCTAGCAGCTCTAAATTTTTAGGTACTTCACCATTGTATTTGTTTATTAGAATAGATGAGAGCCCATGTATGGCTTTTGATTTTTTGGGTGATAAACCACATGGCCTAATAATTGATTTAATTTCATCTACTTGTAGTTTTATCATGTCAAATGGATTATCGGCTTTTTTAAATAGGATAGGAGTTATCTTATTTACTCGCTCATCAGTACATTGAGCAGAAAGTAAAACAGCAATTAATAGCGTGTAAGGATCATTATGAGTTAAAGGAACAGGTGTTTTTGGATATAATCTTTCAAGTTCATTAATTACGTATTGAACTTTTTCAGATTTATTCATTATATTTTTTTTAAGTATTTTTTAGGTACCCAACCTTTTCTATCGTTGAAAGATATTTCATACCATTGTTGATTTTCGTCTGTTATTTTAGCTTTCGATCCTTCATGTAGTTGATAGGTTGTTGATGAATTTTCTGAAGGAGCTATCATTACTTTTACTGTAGGTGAAAATATAATGGCATAATTAGAATCTTTAATTTTAGACTTACTTATAGCGCTTAGGAAAATAGTAAACGTAAAAATTAATAAGCTAAAAATAAGGCTGTAAAAATAAATTCGTTTGTGTAATTTATTAGAAATAATCCAATAAAAAAGAAATAAAATACAAGATAAGATCAATAGAAAAATGGAAGAGTATGCCCAATAATTAGGAGATTTTCCAAGAAAACTTAAAACCAAATCATTTAAAAAAATAGATTTATTTACAGAATTTTTATCTTTTAATAAGGAATTACAAAATTGAAGATTATGTAATAAATCTTTATTACCCGGGGCCAATTTCAATCCTTTTTCGTAGAATAAAATTGCGTGGGGTAAACTATCTAACTTAAAATAACTGTTTCCTAAATTAAGCATTAATTCTTTACTTATTAGTCCTTTGTTATACAGTTCTAAATAATTTATTTTTGCGGAATCATACCGCTTGCTTTCATACAAGTTATTCGCTTTATCAAATACTATATAATTATCTTGTCCAAAATTACTTATAGAAATAATAATCAAAAATAATCCTATGATAAATGTCTTAGGCCACATTTTTTTCAAGATTTTTTATAAGGTTTTGACTTTCGTGAAGAGTCTCTATTGCCATTTTATTTGTCAATGGGCTATATTGCGACATCTCACAATTATTTAATATTTTATCCATTAATTCTACATTTTCTTTTGAAATATTTTCTTGAATAAGAATATCTTTTATTTTACCACGATTTAATTCAGATAATTTGATTTGGAATTTATTAACTAAATAAATATTCCAAAGTCGGTAAATCTCTTGATAAAAAATTTTACTTTCTGTTTGGTCTATATTTTCATTTAGCTTATCTAACCCGTTATTTACTTCTTTAATAATTTTCTTTAGTTTGATTTTTTCTTGATCAGTAAATTTATTCTTATTGGTTAATATCAATAGTATTATAACTAAGCTAATTGGTATAGAACTAATTAATGTCCAATACATTCTTGTACCAAATATGGGATTGCTAAAGTCATATAAAACAGTTTTATTTCTAATATGATGAATATTATTGCTAATAATTTCTACGTACTCTTGCTGATTCTTCATCATGTTTGAAGGATAATTTGTAATATCTTCACCTTGAGAAATATTTTGATTAGCACCCTTATTTACTTTTATTTTAAATCCAGGGTGTTTTAAAACTTGGTATTTTTCTTTTGTTACGTCAAAATAGGAGAATTCGATTGGTTGAATTTCATAATCTCCATGAAATCTAGGAATTAATAGTTGTGTTAACTTTTTTCTTCCAGAAACCCCATTTTCGGACAACTTAATTTTTGATTTAATTTCTTCAGGATATTTTTCCATATCCTTAGGGAATGTTAAAGTTGGAAATTTAATTTGTTTTAAATTACCATTACCTGAGATGGTCATTTCTAAATCAAGTGCTTGATCAACATTTAATTCTTGCTTACTTAACTTTACACTCAGTTTGTAATTTTTTCCAACTTGACCGTTGAAAGATTTTGGCGCATTGGAAGGAAGTTTTTTTACTGTTAATGTAGGTTGATTGCTTTTAATTAGTTTAGAAGTTCCTCTATTAAAAAAATCCCTATTTATTAAGGTAGCTACTTCAAAAGAAGGAATGGTTATTTTTCCTGACTTTTGCGGAGAAACTATTTCTTTTTTAAGGGTATAAACTCTGTAAGAAATCCCATTAATTATTTCCTGCTCCTCTTTCCATTGTTTATTTTTAGGTTCTATAAGTTCGGTCCAAAAATCGTTTATCATTGGAAGGTCGTAATCTGTAATTTCTAAATTCCTTATATGATAAGAAGATTGGTATATTTTATACTTTATAATCAAACTTTCTCCAATAAATGGATTGAAATTGGAACAGGTAATTTTTGCAAATAGCTTACTATTATTTGAACTGTTTTTTGGTTGACTAGTTGAATTTTTAATTTGACCTTTGGATACATTTATATTGATTTGATTGGTTTGATAATCTTTTCCTTCAAAATTAACCTTAATAGATTCGATTACTAGTCTGCCAGATTTTTTGGGAGCAATTATAAAAGTAGATTTAAATTCATTTTTAGATTCAAATTTCCCATTGATTATAGTTGTTTGACTGGACGAACTTGTATAGGGTCCTTGCTTGATAACAAAGTCACTAAATTGTAAATTATTGAGTTGAACTCTTTCACTAGATTCGATTGTAAATCTGATATAATCATCAGTTGATATGTTATTTTGGTCTACATAGGCTTTAAATATAAAATTTTGTGCATTATTATAACTAAAAATAAAAATTAGTAATATGTTAAAGATCCAATTTCTCACCTACCAGTCTTTGGTTTTACTTTTCTTTTTTTGATCTGCTTTTTTTCTATTAACTTTTAGTAAGACCTTTTCTTCATCGCCATTTATAGCATCTAAATTTTTAATAGCTTGTTCTTTTGATTCTTTTTGTTTTGCTTTTTTTTCTTCTTCCTCATTTTGCTCTTTTTTTTCCTTTTCTTTTTGATCTTTATTTTCTTTATTCTTATTACTTGGATCTTTCTCTTTTTGATCTTTCTCTTTTTGATCTTTGTTTTGTTGATCTTTGTTTTGTTGATCTTTGTTTTCTTGATCTTTGTTGTCCTGATCTTTGTTTTCTTGATCTTTGTTTTCTTGATCTTTGTTTTCTTGATCCTTATTTTTCTGATTTTGCATTAGTTTTGTGGCATAAGACAAGTTGTATCTTGCATCTCTGTCTTGAGGATTGTATCTCAACGACTGCTTATATTCATTGATGGCTTTTTGTAAATATTCACCGTTAGACTTTCCAGTTTCTTTAGTTTCTTTAGCATATTCTGTTAGAAACGAATTACCTACATTATAGTGAGCCTTAGACTTATCTTCTTTACTATCAGATTTATCAATGTAGTTTTTATAATAATTTCTAGCTTCTTCAAATTTTCCAGCCATTAGAGAAGAATTACCATTATTAAAAAAAGCGTCTAAGTTACTTTCGTCAGAAATTATTGAATTGTTATAATTACTCGAAGAAGTATTATAATCGCCTTTTATATAAGATTGATTTCCTTTTTCTAAACTTAATTTACTTTCTATGGTTTGACCATAAATGCAACTGGTAATTAAAATTACGAAAAATAGATACGATATTTTAATCTTTGTAATCATTTGAATAGCACTATTTGATCATCAATTTTACCCCTTTTTTCAAAAATTATAAAATCAAATAGCAATAATATTATAGCTGGTAATAAAAACCATTGAAATTGATCATCATAAGTAGAGTATCTGTCCTTTTTTAAGGTAGTTTTTTCTATTTTATTAATTCTATCTATTATTTTTCTTAAATTTAAATTAAGTCCTCTTGTTTTGGTGTATGATCCATTTCCCGACTGAGCAATTGCTATCAAATTTTCTTCATTAAGTTTGGTAAGTACAGTAGATTCGTCTTGATCTTTTTTTATTCCAATTTTTTTTCCATTTCTAATAATTGGAATCGGCACCCCTTTATCTGAACCCATTCCAACAGTACAAATTACTACACCCTCTTCATTAGCTTTTTTAGCTGCATCAATAGCCATTTCTTCATGATCTTCTCCATCAGAGATAATAATTATGGCTTTATTGGTTTTTCTTTCTTCACTAAAAGAACTCATAGATAGTTCAATAGCATTTCCTATGTCAGTGCCTTGAGAAGATATCATATCGGTACCTATACTTTTTAAAAAAAGCTTGGCAACTTGATAGTCAGGAGTTAATGGCAGTTGTTTATAAGCTCCACCTGCAAAAACTACTATTCCGACATGATCTCCTCTTAATTCATTGATTAATTTACCAATAGCCATCTTTGCAATATCTAATCGATTATATCCCTCCACTATATCTTCTGCCATCATACTTTTGCTGATGTCTAAAGCAACCATAATGTCAATCCCTTTAGAGGCTACTGTTCTTTCGTTTTCACCGTATTGTGGGTTTGCTGCAGCAATAATTAATAAACCTATAGCTAGTCTAAATAATATAAATTTCAGGGTGGATCTATTATTGGAAAAACCATTAAATATTTTGCTTAAGGTACTGATTTTAGCGAATTTACTTATAGCTCTTTTCTTCCAAATTCTATTTTTTATCCATATAAAGTTTAAGAAAAAAACAATTATCAAAAGCCATATTACTTTTGGATGTTCTAATCTAAATTCACTTACATTTAAAATTAAATACTGGTAAGCAGATATTATTGCAGCCCAAAATATAATTTCCAAAACCAATAAAGTAATTATTGCATTGGAAGTCTTTGAATAATATTTTTTCTTACTTACACTCATGAAATTCCCTGAATAAAATACTTTGTGGTAAAAAACTCAATTAATAGTAGGCCAAGTCCTAATAAAATAAACAAATGTGCTTTTTCGGGTAAGTCAATGTCATATTCAATAGTTTTTATTTTTGCTTTTTCTAATTCATTAATTTCTTTGTAAACGGATTTTAATTTATCGTTATCTGTTGCTCTAAAATATTTTCCACCAGTTTCATTAGCAATTAATTTTAGGGTTTTTTCATCTATTTCCACATCAACCAAATCGTAAATATATTTTCCTGAATAAGGGTCTATAGCTACGGGTGTTTTGGCTTTTCCGTTTGTTCCTACGCCTATAGTATACACTCTAATATTAAATTCTTTAGCAATTTCAGTAGCATTAAGTGGATGTATTTTCCCATGTGTATTTACTCCATCTGTTAATAAAATAATTATTTTACTAGGGGCTTCGCTTTCCCTAAGTCTATTAACCGCAGTAGCTAAACCCATTCCAATAGCAGTACCTTGCTCCACAATACCTTGCTCAACAGATTCTATCAGCTCTATTAAAATTTCTCTATCAGAAGTAAGAGGACATTGGGTATAGGCTTCTCCTTCAAAAATAACGAGCCCAACTCTATCATTTACTCTATCTTTAATAAATTCTTTAGCCAAATCTTTTGATGCTTCAAATCTGTTTGGGTAAAAGTCCTTAGCCAGCATACTACCAGAAGCATCCATTGAAATTACTATATCAATTCCCTCTTTATATAGTTCTGTTTCAGAGTGGGCTTCAATAGGAATCTGAGGTCTAGCCATTGCAAAAATCAAACAGCTTATTCCAGAAAGCTTGGTTACAAAACTAAAGTGACGAAAATTCTTCATCCAGTTGTTAGAGATACCATCGAAAAAAGATAAACTAGAAATTTTAATGGGCTCATTTTTCTTTGGATAGTAAAAATAATAAACCAATGAAGAAATGGGTATTATTAACAAAAACCAAAGGATCCAAGTATTATTAAATTGATATTGATGAAATAAACTATTCAATGGATTCAGAGTTTTCTTTTATGATATCTAATCTTTGTTGCTCAATAAGAGTTTTAATATTATCATATGCAGCAATATTGTCTTTTTCAAGAGCATGTTGTTTAGCAAATTTCACGCTGTCTGAAATTTGAAAAAATCGTTCTATAGGTGGTAAATATTCCTTGGGAATGGAACTCCATTTCAAACTTTCAAGAATTTCAGCACTTGTTTTTTCAAATGTTTTAATTTGATATCTGTATTCAAGAAATTGCCATAAAATATTAGATAATTCGCTGTAATACTTTTTGAAATAGTTGTTTTCCCAATATTTTTGTTTTTCAATTTTACTTAGTTCTTCAAGTAAAATTATTTCTAGAGGAATAGAGGATTCTAATTTTTTAATTTCCTTTTTGTTAATTAACTTTTTATAAGCTATTACAATTGCTGCAATTAATACTATTATACTCAATATCCACCATTTATAGTGGTTAATAAAGTAAAATAGATATTCTAACCAAGAAATAGAAACTTTCTTTATGGGCTTAATGTCCTTTATAAAAGCTTTTTCATCTATATTTTCTAAGTTAACAGTGAAAAGTAAGGAGTTTGAATAAGTTTTAGTAGTGTCTGCATAGGCTATAGCAGCGGGGAAAACAAATTGTCCAGTATCAAAATTGGCAATGGTTATTTTTTGAGAAAAAGTAATATAATAGTTGCCCTCATTATCTTGATCTGATGATTTTTTAAGAGTGCTTTTATCCCATAATTCCCAGTTATTTCCTAAGGAGTCTCCAAGTTCAGAAAGTT
>MDSV01014087.1_pt1 | contig 10708 bp, 10 predicted proteins | sample 810851 | NCBI WGS metagenome assembly MDSV01 (sample SAMN05326640, study PRJNA326480) | marine metagenome | isolation source: seawater | place: Atlantic Ocean: North East | collected 2012 | reverse complement strand
TTGGCAAATAAAGACTACTTATGTGTTGTTTCAATAGTTGCACCATATAAATTCTTAAGAGATGAATTAAAGGAAGAATTCTCCTTTTTAGAAATATACCTTCATACTACAGAAATAAGAGGAAGAGAGGATTTTTTTGCAAAAGACTACGAAATACCAACTGACCCCAAAACATTGTCAATAAATACTGGGGAGCTAACAATAAAGGAAAGTACTGATGAAATATTCGATGTTTATAGGAAGATGGCAACCATGGCATGATGGTCATAGATGGTTAATCGATCAAAGATTAAATGATAAAAAAAACGTTTTAATTTGTATCAGAGAAGTTAGTATTGATGACAGCAATCCATATGATCCAATAGAAGTAAAAAAAAATATTGAAAAAGAATTAGAAGATTTAGTTTCTAGTGGTCGAGTAAAAGTAATCATTATACCTGATATTGAATCAGTTAATTACGGTAGAGGGGTAGGGTATGGTATTATAGAGCATGTTCCGCCAGAAAAAGTTGGAAAAATTTCTGCTACAGAGATAAGAAAAAAACTTTTTAATAATAAATAAAGTGAAATTTGTACACTAATTTAAGCTATTATATAAAGTAAAAAAATATGGACACAGATTTAAAAAAAATAATTAAAGCAATTTTTAATGAAATGAAATTCATTTTTCAAAGTATGTCATTAATTTTTGCAGTATTACTTACATATTTTTTATTCTTTTATACTGCTAACTACACTTCAACTTCTAAAGTTTATTTATCTAGTGAATCATCAAATGAATTGTCATTATTATCAACATTTGGAATACAGAACCCTTTTTCAAATTCAGGATCAGCAATTAACAAGATTTCAATCATAGATGAGCTTATTGGTAGCTATTCCTTTTTAGTTAGAATGCTTGAAGAGGATGTGCATATAGATTCTTCTGATAAAACGATAAAGCTTTCAGCTTTCTTGTTAGATAATAAAACATTAGATGGAGATAAATATATTATTGAACAAAATTTAGCTAATAAATTGCGTAAAAAAATTACAGCTTCCTCGGACTTCGAATCATCAATAGTAACTATTAAAGTAGAATCAAAAAACAATTATGTAGCAAGAGATATTAATATTAACGTTATTGACGAAATAAATCAAAGTTTAGTTGCTTTACAAAATAAAGCAGGAGAAAAAAAGCTAGAATTTATAGACGAAAGAATGGTTGGAATTAATGCAGCATTACTAGAGTCAGAACAAGCCTTATTAGATTTCCGATACGCAAACAAAAATATTACATCTTCTCCAATGATGCAGATGAATTTAGAGAAACTGATACGCAATTTGGAGTTTCAAGTTCAATTGAAAACTTTATTATTACAAGAAAGAGAATTTGCAGTTTTAGAAACAATTGAAAAGTCCAATGCATTCACAACTCTCGAAAAGCCTACTTTACCAGTTGTTCCTTCTTCTACTAGAAGGCTATATCAGTTAATAGCTTACTTAACCGTAAGTCTTTTATTTCCAATTACTTTCATTGTAGGTAAAATGTTCTATAGAAATCTTTTAATTTTTATCAGAAGCTTCTGAGCATTTAGTTTATAATTTCTTCAAAGAAGGTATATAAGCTATACTTGAAACAAAAAACCAATAAGAAAATTGAATATAATCTTCAAAAGGATCGGTATATAGCATTGATAAACAGAAAAGAATTGAAAAGGCTGGAATTGTTCTGTATAGATCAATAAAAAATTGATTTTTAATCATAAAAGATGATTTATAGGCATAGTAACTTATATTTGCTAGCATTGCATAAAATAGAGCTAACCCTACAATGCCCATATTTGCTATAAATTTTGATATTGAAAATTTTAATATATATGATGATTCAGTGTTTATGATAAAATTTTGTCTTGTCTCATATGTAAATATGTGAGATCCTAATCCCTCACCAAAAAAAATTCTCAATAAATCATTAGATAAAAAATTATAAGTGGCTAATAATGATAAAAAACGCTCGCTCATGCTTATTGCAATTGTATTACCATCCCCAGTTACACTAGGTGCACCCTGACTAAACAAAAAATCTGAGGTATTTACTTGACTGAATCCAAAGACATTAATACCATAAAAGTTTTGAAATAACAAAATAGAAATAATAAAAGGTATTAAAAAAAATGTAATTTTTCGTAATTGCAATGATAGAATCACATCAATATATCTTATCGCAAGTATAATTGGCAAAAAATAGAAAAAGGCTTTTACTTCTCCTAAAATAGGTATGACAGTAAAAGATAAAAATATGAAAATATATAATATATGGTTTTTAAATGTCTTCCTATTAATCAAATCAATTAAGCAAATAATAAAGATAATAAGTAGCATTGATAAAATACCCATGTCAGTGATAGTTCCATGAACAGAATCATCAGTCTTTCCTAGAAATAAAGCCTGAAATAAACCAAGTAATGGTTGAAATCCTATAATTAATAACCAGTAAAAAAATAATTGTTTATATTTTTTTTCAGAAACTCCCGCATTAATAAAAATTAAAAAAAGAAATGCATATTTAAAGAAGGATCTTAAACCTAATAATGTAGAATTAAGACTTACAACATAAATCAAGCTACCAATTAGGCCATATATAATTATGAAAAAAAGGTATTTGAAAATAGGAGTAGTTTCAATTTTTCTGAAAAAAATAAACTTGGGTAGCAAAAAGATTACAAAGAGTAAGAGAATTAATAACTCGATTGTCCAAGTAAAGAAATGGGGAATCAACATTAACTCATCTGCTATCCATGTTACAGAAAATACAACGGTCATTAATATAAAAAAAATATCCTCTTTTTTCTTTAGAAGCAAACCCACTAAAGATAGAGATAAGATAAAGAGTAAAAACATTAACGGTATGGCCATACTTAGAAATTAGGCATGATTAATTTTTTTTCTTAAAAGTATTTTTTTATTAAATTTATATAAGCTAGGTTCACTTCAAAAATGGAAATAAATAAAACAAATATTAAAGAAAAAATTTCAATTCTAGGTGATGAACAGCCGTGGAATCACAATATTTCACTCCCAGGTAAAATTGAAACAGCTCCAGGTGAACAAATTTCACATGGTAAAAACTTAGTAAAGTGGAATAGAATTGAACCAATACTTAATTTAATATCTTTAAAAGGTAAAACAGTTTTAGATCTTGGGTGCAATGAAGGTTTTTTTTCTATCAAATTAGCAGAAAAGGGAGCCAAAGTATTGGGAGCAGATATTGATCAATTAAGAATTAAAAAAGCTAAATGGATACAATCAATTTTAAAATTTGAAAATCCTACTTTTAAAGTTCTTGATATATACTCCAAAGAATTTGAATCTATTGATAAAAAGTTTGATTTCTGTCTTTGTATGGGCTTTATACATAGAATACCAGATCCTTACACTGCAATTAAAGCTATTTCTGCTAAAACCGACACAATTTTATTCGAATGGAAAGCTTTAAAGGAAGGTCCTCATGATGAGTCCTTCGCATTTTTTTCTCAGAAAGATATAGATCTTGAAGATTATTATGGAACAGAGTATTGGTTATGCAGTTACACCTCAATAGAAACAATTTTGAAAAGATTAGGCTTTAACTATTTTTATCGACTAGATGATACTAGAAATAGAAATAAAAGAGCAATATTGGTTGCAAGTAAGGTAAATAATGAAATATTTTCACATCCTAGCGTAATATATCATAGAGGAAGACTCTCCACATTTTTAACTCATACAAAACGCTATTTGAAATCTATATACAAGATTTTTAGCGGAGAACTGAATTCTTAATTCATAAAAAAACTATGAATGAAATTTTGAAAAAAATATTCGAGAGAATATATTTCTGGATTGGTAATTTGTATAGATTTTTAACTGCTATTTTTTTTCTAAGGCGCGTAAAATTTAATCAATGTAGAACTTATTTTGGGGTGTCTTTTGATAATCAAAAACCTGCTCATCATATTATTAAAACTCTAAAACAATATGATTCTAATCCAAGTATTAACTATAAAGATACTACTATGTATGAACACTTGAAATATTTTCAGCCAGAAAGTATAAGTCAATTTGTCAAAAACACACCTAAAGAAGATTATCTACCTTTATTTGTATATCCTTGGGGGACTTTTAAAAAAAATAAAAATTTTAGTAAAAAGTCTGTAGAAACATCAAGATTTTGTGGTCCTTCAACAGATAAATTTATAGAAAATGAGTTTAAACACACTATTTATTTATATAATAAACTAAAAAATGAAGGATATCGTCCATGGAGAAATTTTAATAGACACATTGGAGGAACCTTTTTAATTGATGAAAATAATAGAAAATCCTTTGTTGTAACACAGGGCAACCATCGAATGGCTATCTTGTCTCATATTAACAAAAATCAAAAAATATCAGTTAGGAATGTACCAGGTTTTAAGCATTCAATTTATAAAAGCGAATTATCTAGTTGGTTTATGGTTCAAAATCAACAATGTTCTCCAAAACATGCTGAAGATATTTTTAATTTATTTTTCTAAAACTATATAGTGCTAAAATTCTTTATCTAGAAAAATTAATAAATCTTTTAAAGATTTTCTTGGATTAATAGTATGCACAAAAAATAGAAAACAAGAACATAATGATGCGAGAAGTATAGATTCTATTATATTAAATTCATAAATAATTATAATAAATGTAAATATACTAATTATTGATACCGTTAATATATCGCCGAATAATATTTTTAAAATAGTAGATTTATTCATAAAAAATCTTTGCAAAAAAAGACTAATTATTATTTTATAAGAAAATAAGACGCTTGCATGAATAACAACAAAATTTTCTAATGAATCAATCATAAAGATATTTAATATTATAAGATATGTAGATATAGCAATAAGAGAAAGAATATTGCGATTAATAAATAAATTATAAGAATTAATATATAGCTCAGTGATTTTTATACTATTTCTAATTGTAAAAATAAGTAGAATAAATGGTAACAAGTAAATTGAACCATTTAGTTCTGAAAAATAAAGTGGAATAATACTTATTAAAAAAATAATAATAGATTGCGTAATTATTCCAAAAACTATAGAATTTCCAAAAGAAAGATTAGTTAAATATTCTATATTTGATTTTAATAATTCTTTACCTAGATAAATTCTCCTTTCTATTATTGTGTAAAATGCACCTAAGAATTGTGTTGTCATCCCTAACATTGAAGCTAAAAAGTTAAATGCGCCTAAAGTTTCTTTTGTAAAACTTAGACCTAAATAAGTAAGAAAAATTGTGTATAGTATATCAGGAAATTTTTTTGAAAAAAGCATTGAAATACCAAGTTTTACATCTTTTATAAGAAGAGATTTATTAAAATAGTTAATATTTAAAACACCAGTTTTTTGCTTGATAGAAAAAAAGGTAAGATCTACTGCACTCAAAATTGAAATTAAAAGCAAAGATAGTAATAGTCCATTTAATCCGAGTTGGTAAACAAGAGCTATCGATAAAATTGGTGAAAATATTCGTACTAGCGCAGCATTTTTATGAATTTTTGCAAAATTTCCGATTGATTTTAAATGTGAATTCAGTAGCGTAGTAAATTCAGTAATTATTGCAGTAACGAAAACTAGTATAAGATTGATTTTAGTAAAATCTGAATTTTGTTCATCGTAAATAAATTTCATATAAATGATAAAAATCAATGTTAATATGATAGACATAAATAAACTAAATATATTAACTACAGATCTATGCTGAGCAAGCCTTTCACCTTTATTTAGACTTTGTAAATTTGCTATTCTCCTTAGTAAAGAGTAGCTAATTCCCATAAAAAAATATGAATAATAAGGAATGATTAATGATAAAAATGTATAAATACCTAAAATTTCCAATCCTAAAACTTTCAAATAAACTACTTTAGCTATAAGAGATAATAAGTTGTTAATTATTAATCCAGAAGAATGAATAAATGTATTCTTTATTAGGTGAACTATTTTTATTTCACCGCCTATTAATTTTTTAGACCTGGAATTATTTGAATCCACTTCAGTTAATATCTAACATTTTATATGATAAAAAAACATTTTTCAGCTTTTGATTCAAAGAAAGTATTTGTTTTAAAGAATTAGTGCTCATAATGTTCTATTTTGAATAGTTTGTAAATGAATCATGTTTATGCAGTATCTTACCAAATAAATATTCCAGATGAATTAAAAAAAGGATATTTGATTAAATTCCCTATCTTTATCTAATAATGAAAGTACGTTTATTTTTTATTATGTTAATGTTTAATTATAACATTTTTATTAAAATAAAAATAAGGATAAGTAAGAATTGAATACGTCAATATATAAAGAACAAAAAGAGCACATATTAGAAATATTGGATCATTATCAATGTTCTAAATTTGAATTCTCTCTAACACAGAAAATTAATCCAACACCTTTTGCAACAATATTTTCAATTTTTATTAAAGATTTGCTCAACTATAGTTTTAAAGAACAAGAAAGAATATTTTTAATAAACTATCTCCAATCTTTTCAAGATTCAGAAACTGGTTTATTCTTAGCTGAAAAAAAAAATAGTTATCAGAATCCATTTTATGTCAAGGAGTATCTTCAATTCACAACCTTTTCCTTATCGGCTTTGTCAATTTTAGGTTCTGATCCTAAGTATCAAGTAAAGCATAATATAAATTCTCGCGATGATGTGTATTCTTATCTTGATAAAGTCGGGGTCAAAGATGGTAGGCTTGGTAGTGGAAATTTTGCTATGTTTTTGGGGATATTTTTATCTTTAGATAAGATTAATAACGAATCAAATCTTATCGACAATTGGTTTCAATATCATAATGAAAACTTTAACCAAAAGAATGGTTTCTGGACTTCAGGTATAAGAGCTAAGTCACAATGGTCATATCAAAATGGATTACATCAATTAATTATTTACGAATATTGGAATCAGGATGCACCAAATCATCAAAAAAGTATAGATATAATTATCAAAAACGTAGATAAAAATGGAACATTTGCACTTTTGCCTGGAGGTGGTGCATGTTGTGATTATGACGCAGTTCATATATTAAATTTATTAGGAATTCAAAAAAACTATAAATCAGATCAAATAAAAAACATTCTCAAAGATACTTATAATCAACTCTTATCTGTTCAAGATAAGCTAAGTTTTTGTGAGAATAATCTTGCTCATAAATTGTCTCTACCAAAAGACATAAATATATTTTTTAATAAAAGTTTATTATCAAGTGTTTTTAGAATAAGAGAGTTTTTAAGTATGAAAAAAAATAGATTCTATCATTATCCACACTGGTCAAATTTTCCAATTAAAACTTACTCTAGTGATTTATGGAGTATTTGGTTTAGATTAATAACAATTGCAGAAATCGAAAATATTCTTTCAGGAAATCAAGATTGGAAATTTCATAAATTTCCGGGACTCGGCATACTTAAAAACAAAAAATGAAAAAAAATATATTATTTATCAGTTACATGTATCTTGACTCGCATCTATGTAAGGTTTCTAGATTCTCAATACTTGATGAATTATATAAATTAGATAATAAAACTTACTTACATGCTGCAGTAATATCTAAAAATAATATATTAAGTAAAAAAAATATTTATCTATCGTATGTTAAATTACCAGGAATACAGATTTTAAATTTCATTGTTTATCAAATAAAATCTTTTTTTACCATCCCAAAATTAATTTTTAGTAATAATATCAATTTTGTGATTTGTGATGTCAATTCGACACCTTCAATTATTATACTGCTTTTACTTAAAAAACTTAGAATTATAAAAGTTAGTTTTATACTAGATTTTAGATCAAATATTTTACATAAAAGAAAAAATAATATTCAGAATTTTTTAAAAGGCGCATACCTATTTTTCATTTTAAAAATTTCAAAATTTTTATATGATGGATTTACTTTTATTACACCTAGTTTTAAAAAATATATTGAAAATTTTTACAATCTAGAATTTCCAAAATCTATTATTTGGTCTTCAGCAGTATCCGACAACTTTCTTAATTATCCAAGTAATATAATTCATAAACCTAAAAAGAAATTTACCCTTTTTCATCACGGTTCATTAGAGAGTGGGAGAGGAATTATGAAGCTAATAGAAGCATTACCAATTATTTCTAAAAATGAAAGTATATATGTTGATTTAAAAATTGCTGGTTCTGGTAGTTTAGATAACAGAATTGAAAGCTTATCAGAAAAAATCGATAACTTATTTTTTTTGGGTAGAGTTGATCGTAAAGAGGTTATTAATCATATAGATAATGCAAGTTTATGTATTGTCCCTTTTGAAAATTCTATTGGAAATGCTACATCAAGTCCTTTGAAAGTAATGGAGTATTTATCAAGAGACAAATTAATATTAGCAAGTGAATTACCCAACTTTTTAAACGATTTTGAAAATTATTCAGGATTATTTTTTATGGATAATAATAATCCTAAAACAATTGCTAAATCAGTTTCAAATTGTATTAAGAATTATAAAAATTATATTCCCAGAGAAAATGAAGGTAAAGAATTAATAAGAGATAACTTTACATGGAAAATTCAAGCAAATAAGATAAATCTTTTCTTAAACAAACTTTAGAAAATGAACAAAAAGATAATTGCTTACTTCACGACTTCTTCAACAAATCTAGGTGTATTTAATCAACTAGTTGAGATGGCAATAAATATTGATAGAACATCTTTTACTCCAATATTTATTCTATCTAATGATATAGTTGAAAATCATTTAATAAAAAAGTTGAAGGAAAATAATATTAAAGTTTTAAGCTTAAAATCTAATCGTTATTACCATTTTTTACAGTTATTTAAACTAATAAAAATTTTAAAAAATAATAATGTTCACATTGTACATACAAGATTGAGAAGATGTGATTTTTATGCTAATCTTTCAAAATTTTTTTATAAAGTAATTGTTGTTAATCATATTGTTGATGATCACTATGATCATTTTAATACATTTCATAGACATCTATCGAAATCTTTAGGGATTATTTATAAAATTTTTTCAAATTTTTCTGATGCAATTATTGCAAATAGTAAAGAAAATTTTAATTATCATAAAAAAGTGAATTCAAAAACATATTTTTTAAATAATGGAATTGATACCAGTTATTATAAAAGAAATGAAATTTATAGAAATCAATTGCTGTTTAAACATTGTATAAGTGATAATGCATTGAACGTTGGTTTTGTAGGTGAATTTAAAAAAATAAAAGGAATTGATCTTCTTATAGAAATAATTAAAGAATTTAAAAATCACAAAAAAATAAACTTTATAATATGTGCTGGTGGTAATTACTTAAAAGAAGAGTTTGATAATGAATTCAGTGATTGCAACAATGTTTTTAATCTTGGTTTTGTCTCTAATCTCAATGAATATTACTCATTATTTGATTTACAAATTTATACTTCATTAAGCGAAGGTATGCAAAATGTTATGTTAGAATCTTTTTCATCTGGAAATCCAGCTATCTGCCCGGATGCTCCTGGATATTCAAGCCTAGTTGATTCTGATAAAGGTTTCTTGGTTGAAAGAGTGAAAGATAAATATATTGAAAAATTATATTTTTTAGAAAGAAATCCAAATATCCTCAGGAAAATGTCCCTTAAATGTCGCAGTGATATGGTTAATGAACATAATTTTATCAAACTTTCTAAAAAATTAGAAATAATTTATAATTCCTTAATATGAAAAAAATAGATACAGCAATTATTATAGTTAATCATAATCATAAAAAGAGTATTATTAAGCTAATTGAATCTATTTATGCTCATAATGATTTAGAAACTACTAAAATAATTTTTATACAAAACAAACCATCAAAATTTATTAAAAATTATATTAAAGATTTTGATGAAATAGTTTTTGTCGAAAATAAAGATATACAAGGTTTTTCGCGCAATGTTAACGATGCTATTCATTTAGCTAAATCTTTATTTAGCGTAAATTATTTTTTATTACTTAATCCAGATATTGTAATTAAAAATAATATATTATTCCCCTTTATTGAAATGATTGATAATAACAATGGAATTGGTATAATTGGACCCAAGTTATTAAATGATGACGGATCAATTCAATACTCATGTAGAAAATTTTATAACCTAAAATATATTTTCATAAGAATGTTTAGATTGAATTTCCTTTTCGGCAATAAAATAGAAAATGATATTTTAATGAAAAATTTTAATCATGATGAACAATCTGATGTTGACTGGATTTCAGGAGCAGTAATGTTTTTCAATAAGAATTTTTTGGATAAAGTTGGGATTTTTGATGATAAAAATTATTTTATGTACAGTGAAGATCAAGATATATGCCTAAGGTCATGGCACAATAATTTAAAAGTAGTTTATAATCCTAACGTTGAATGTTTTCATTCTTATGGAAGAAAAGGATCATCATTAAAGATAAGTAAGTATAGTTTTTATCAACTTTATAGCACAGTAAGAATGTTTAAAAAGTTTAATTTTTCTCTCAGTAGATATTATTTTTAAGTATGTTTAATTTAAAAGTTTATTAGTATAATTCGATTAATCATTGTTAAAATATAAAGGAATTTTAAATGTATAAAATTGGAATAATTGGAAAAGGTTTTGTAGGCTCTGCTGTTTCTAATGGATTTTCTCCTAATACTGGATATAATAATGCAA
>MDSV01206496.1_pt1 | contig 10709 bp, 12 predicted proteins | sample 810851 | NCBI WGS metagenome assembly MDSV01 (sample SAMN05326640, study PRJNA326480) | marine metagenome | isolation source: seawater | place: Atlantic Ocean: North East | collected 2012 | reverse complement strand
TTATTACATAATCTGTAAATTTTTCTGCATCAGGTCCTTTAACTCTTATCTGTCTTTCAACCGCAACATTCCACATAGTTACATGTTTTTTGATTGCTTGATACTCAACCATTGCGCCACCTTTTTCAGGTCTAACATAGCCTCTGGGGTGATAAATACGATTATACACCGTAGCTCTCCAACAACCTGCTTGCATAGATAAATGCCAATATGGAGATTTTCTTACCCTTGTGGAAATTAGCAACTCAACTTTTGTAGGTCCGCTTTGTCTTAAATTATAAGGAACTTGTCTATCTGACTGATCAACAGATGTTTCATGTCTCACCTTTTTGTAATCAACTTTTTCTGGTTGAAATGAGATTAATTTAAATTTCTTATTTTTTTTTATTTTTTTAGTTTTTTTTATTTTTTTAGGCATAATTATTTTTTTCTAACCACTTGTTTGTTTCTTTCAAGCCTCCAAAAGTATATATATGAAAATTTTTGGTAGATGATTTTAAATTTTTAATTAAATCATTTGGATCTTTAGGTTTCAATAAATCTACTGCCTTAGATGCATTAGATTTTAAAAAGTTTAGAGAATTTTTTGCACCAACAATGCTAGCAAACTTTAGTAGGCTGCTTATTTTTAAAGGCCCAGTAATTCCAACATGAACTGGTAATTTCTGTTTAGAAATAAAGTTTGATATTGGCTGAGGGTCAAGCAGCCACTGTGTAACTATATAATCTGCAAAAGGCATTTTATCTTTCATAGCTTTTTCTAAATCTGAGTCCGATATATCAGGGGACCCGTCAGGGTGTCCAGCGATTCCTATCTTCATTCCCTTAAATAATCCAGTCTCTAAAATTTGCAACGAGCAGTGGAAGTCACCTATTGGTTCAGCGCTCCCTCCTATCACCAAAGCTTGTTTTACGCCAAAATCTTTGCACAAGCCTACATATTCTTTTAGTTGATTTAGATTTTTAATCGACCTGGCTGGGAAGTGTGGAATAGGATTAAACCCGGATTGAACTAGCTCCCTCGCCTTTTTTGCTACTTCTTTGTAATCATTGCCAGGTAGCATAGTTATATAAACATCTTTAAGTTTTGGTAATACTGAAAGATCTGTTTTCATTGTAATTTCTAAAGAAAAATTCATATATTTCGGGATATATCAATGAATCCTAGTCGGTGTCCAGAAAAATCAATTAAGGAAATATTTGACTTTACTCCTTGTAAATAGTCAAATCTTATTAAGGAAAAAATGAAAATACTGTGCATTTTATATGATGATCCAAAAGACGGTATGCCTAAAAGCTACCCGCTATCTAGTTTGCCAAAATTAGACAAATACCCTGACGGAATGACGCTCCCAAGTCCTAAAGGAATAGATTTTAAACCTGGGGAGCTATTAGGTTGTGTTTCTGGGGAGCTAGGTTTAAGAAAATTTTTAGAGGCTAATGGGCATACTTTAGTAGTTACTTCAGATAAAGATGCTAAAGGATGTAAAGCAGATAAAGAACTCGTTGATGCTGACATTGTAATTTCTCAACCTTTTTGGCCTTATTATTTAACTAGAGAAAAAATTGAGTCAGCTAAAAATTTAAAAATGGCAATTACCGCTGGTATTGGATCTGACCATGTCGATTTACAAGCAGCGATGGATAACAAAATAGATGTTGTCGAAGTTACGTATTGTAATTCTAGATCAGTGGCTGAACATATTGTAATGATGATTTTATCTTTAGTAAGAGATTATCATAATCAACATGCAATTGTTAAAGATGGTGGTTGGAATATTGCTGATGCTGTTCAAAGATCGTATGATGTTGAAGGTATGCATGTTGGAACAGTTGCAGCAGGAAGAATAGGATTAGACGCTTTAAGAAAAATGAAACCTTTTGATGTTCATTTACATTACTTTGATAGACACAAATTACCAGACTCTGTCGAAAAAGAATTAAATTTAACATTTCATAACTCTGTGGAGTCTTTAGTTAAAGTTTGTGATGTAGTAACAATTAACTGTCCACTACACCCTGAAACTGAAAATTTATTTGACGATAAATTAATAAGCAAAATGAAAAAAGGTGCCTATATAATAAATACTGCTAGAGGTAAGATTTGTAATAGGGAAGCGATTGCAAAAGCGCTTAAGTCAGGACAATTAAGTGGTTATGCTGGAGATGTTTGGTTTCCTCAACCTGCGCCAAATGATCATATATGGAGATCAATGCCCAATCACGGGATGACACCTCACACATCTGGAACTTCTTTGACAGCTCAGTACAGATATGCTGCTGGAGTTAGAGAAATTCTTGAATGTTTTTTCGAAAAAAAACCAATTAGAGACCCTTATTTAATTGTTAAAGACGGTCAGCTGGCCGGGATGGGCGCCCATTCTTACAGTAAAGGAAGTGCGACTGGTGGATCAGAAGAAGCAGCAAAATATAAAAAAAAGTAGTCTAAAATAAACCTTCTACCTCTCCTTTTTTATTTAATTTAATACTGTCAGCCGCAGGAATTTTAGGAAGTCCAGGCATAGTCATTATAGACCCACATACTACAACTAAAAATTCAGCACCACTTGATAATCTTACTTCTCTGACTAATAGCGTGTGTTCTGCTGGAGCCCCTTTTAACTTCGGATCAGTAGAAAAACTATATTGAGTTTTAGCAATACAAACTGGGAATTTTCCAAACCCAGAAAGCTCTATTTTTTTAATTTGTTCTTTTGTTTTTTCATCTAATTTGATTTCTTTAGCTTTGTAAATTTCTTTAGCAATTTTTTTTATTTTTTCAAGAATAGGAGTCTCATCTAAGTATAAGTATTTAAATTTACTTTTGTCATTCTTTTTACATATTTCAACTACACTGCTAGCTAAGTCTTTAGCTCCATTTCCTCCATTTGACCAATGTGTACAAAGGCTTGCTTTCACACCTAGTTTTAAACAATGATCTTGAATAATTTTAACTTCCCTATCAGTGTCAGTAATAAAATGATTGATTGCTACAACTAAGTTCAAACCAAATTTTCTAATGTTTTCAATATGCCTCTCGAGGTTGGGCATACCTTTTCTTAATGCATCAATATTTTCATCATTTAATTTTTCCTTTTCTACTCCGCCATGCATTTTTAAAGCTCTAATTGTAGCTACCAGAACTACACAGCTTGGCTGAATATTAGCTTTTCGGCATTTAATATCTAAAAATTTTTCAGCTCCTAAATCAGCGCCAAAACCTGCTTCAGTAACGACGTAATCTGATAATTTTAAAGCAGTCTTTGTCGCAAGAATTGAATTACATCCATGTGCAATATTTGCAAATGGTCCTCCGTGAATAATAGCTAAATTATTTTCAAGGGTTTGTACTACATTAGGCCGAACAGCTTCTTTAAGCAATACAGTCATTGGGCCCTGAGCTTTTAAATCTTTTGCGTATATTGGTTTTTTATCTTTTGAATAGGCAACTGTTATATTGCCAATTTTTTCTTCTAACTCTTGTATACTGTTTGATAAACAGAAAATTGCCATTACCTCTGAAGCGACAGTAATATCAAAGCTATCATTTCTTGGGGTGTTAGCTTTTAATTTTTCTAAATTTATTTCAATCTTTCTTAAGGCGCGATCGTTTAAGTCTACAACTCGTTTCCAGATAATATTATTAGGATCTATATTTAATTCATTTCCCCAGTAAATATGATTATCTATTAAGGCTGAGAGCAAATTATGTGCTGATGTTATAGCGTGAAAATCACCTGTAAAATGTAAATTAATTTGTTCCATTGGGATGACTTGAGCGTACCCACCTCCAGCCGCACCCCCTTTCATTCCAAATGAAGGTCCTAAACTTGGTTCTCTGAGACAAACTACAGATTGTTTTCCAATTTTATTTAATCCGTCACTTAAACCAACTGAAGTTGTAGTTTTTCCTTCCCCAGCAGGAGTTGGAGTTATTGCGGTTACTAAAATTAAATCACTCTTTTTTTCTTTTAAAGAAGCAATATATTCCAAATTAAGCTTAGCAATATGTCGTCCCATAGGACTAAAAGCAAAAGGATCATCAGGAATATCAAATTTTGCGATTATATTTCCTATTGGTTTGATGTCTGCGGCTCTTGCAATTTCTATATCGGATTTTATTTTGTCCATTTAACCTTTGCTTGGTGGTGGCCTTGGTAAGAATCGCACTTACGACACATACCTTTTCAGGGTACTGCTCTACTACTGAGCTACAAGGCCTAAAACCTAAAAGTTATTCTACCTTTAGTTAGATCATATGGTGTCATTTCAACCATAACATTATCTCCAGCTAAAACTCTTATTCTATTCTTTCTTAATTTTCCAGCAGTGTGAGCTAAAATCTCATGATTATTTTCAAGCTTAACTCTAAACATAGCGTTTGGTAACAGTTCAGTTACTTTTCCCTTAAATTCTAAAGTTTCTTGTTTTGCCAATTATTATTCCTTTTTTAATCTAATTTTTACAGAGTTCGCATGACCCTCTAAATTTTCATGTTGAGCTAAATTTATAACCGAAGAACCTAATCTTTCAATACCTGTTTTAGTTATTTTTATAAGCGAATAACGCTTCAAAAAATCATTCACGCTCAGGCCAGATGAGAATTTAGCTGATCCTGAAGTGGGCAAAACATGATTGGGCCCTGCTAAATAATCTCCCATTGCCTCTGGTGAGTATTTGCCAATAAAAATTGATCCAGCATTTTTAATATCTTTTAAAAAATTCTTATAATTCTTTACATACAGCTCTAAATGTTCTGGAGCTATTTCATTAATTATATCAGCTGTAGCCTTATTTTTTTTACAGTATATTGCTAATCCATAATTTTGTAAACTTGTGCTTGCAATTTTTGACTTTGGTAAATTTCGAAGTTGATTTTTTAAACAAATGTTTACCTGCTCTATAAGCTTAAAATTATTCGAAATAAGAATTGATTGTGCATAAACATCATGCTCCGCTTGGGCTATTAAATCAGAAGCTACCCAATTTGGATTAGCAGTTCTATCAGCTACTACACTGATCTCTGATGGCCCTGCAACCATATCAATTCCTACTTCTCCAAAAACTTCTTTTTTAGCTGCTGCTACATAAGCATTACCAGGACCGACTATCTTGTCTACTTTTTTGAAGATTTTAGTACCATATGTAAATGCAGCAATGGAATGTGCGCCTCCAACTCTGTATATTTCTTTTACACCACATTTTTTAGCAGCATAAACAATTGCAGGATCAATTTTTTTTCCTAAAGAAGGTGTTGTTAAATATATATTTTTTACACCAGCAACTATAGCCGGAATACAATTCATTAAAACCGTGCTAGGATAACTTGCTGTACCACCTGGAACATATACACCTACACTCTGTAAAGGTATATACTTGTAACATAGCATATTTTTATACTTATCTTTGTATCTAAAAGAAAATTGTTTTTGCTTTTCATGAAATCTTTTTATTCTATTAAAAGCCAAATCTATTGATTTTATCAATTTTGAGTCAATGTTCTTGGATAAATTTTCAATTTCTTTTTTTGAAAATTTTAAGTTCTGAATACTACCTTTGACATTTGAAAATTTCTTTTCATATTTGATTAATGATTTATCTCCGTTTTTTTTTATATCATTGATAATGAGTTTTACATTCTTTGATTTATTTTTTTGAATTTCTCTTCTCTTGCTGAGAAAATAATTAAGTTTTTTTTCAAAATCTTTTTTGTTACTATCTAAAGTTTTAAGCATTATAAATCTTTATGTTTTGGTTTATTTTTTGTATCCCAAGGCTCGCCTTGATCGTCTAGAGTCACTTCAATCACTTCAGATAAGATCTTAATGACAGAATCTCCAGAAAAAATAATTTTCATTTCAAAGTTTTTATCAGGAATTTGACAACTTTCAATAGCAAGGAAATCTAAAAATTTATCTTTATCTTTTTGATTAATATTTTTGGAATTTACTTCTATAACATTATCAAATTTAAGTATTGTCCTAATTCTTTTATTTTTTCTAAATATACCTTTCTCGACGTCTTCCCACATAAATCTGTTTAATTGCATAAGAAAAATTTTGTTTTTTTTCAAATTAGCCATATTTGAAGTAACTGCTATCGAGTCTTGTAGATGGGCAGAAATTACTTTCAAATCTTCAGTGGTTTTGGCGATAAGTTTTAGATTTTTTGCTTTCACTTTAAATTCTTTTTATTTTAGCCTTGCAGTTTTTTAATTTTTTTTCAAGAAATTCATACCCTCTATCAAGATGATATATTCTGTTAATAATGGTTCTATTATCTGCTACCAAACCTGCTAGTACTAAACTCACTGAGGCCCTCAGGTCAGTTGCCATTACCTCCGCTCCCGTTAAATTAGAGGGGCCTTTTATATAAGCAACTCTATTTTTAATCGTAATGTTGGCACCCATTCTTTTTAATTCAGGAACATGCATAAATCTGTTTTCAAATATATTTTCTTTGATTTTTGATATTCCATTAGCACGTGTCATTAATACCATTAGTTGAGCTTGAAGATCAGTAGGAAAACCAGGAAAAGGTTTTGTTGAAATATTAATCTTATTAATTTTATTACTGTATAAAACTTCGATCTTGTTTCTTCTAGTTTTAATTTTTATTCCCATTAATTTCAAAATATTTATTTCGTTTTTAATAATCTTTGAGTCAATGTTTGTTAAAGTTATTTTGTCTCCAATCAATGCTGCTGCAATCATATATGTGCCAAGTTCTATTCTATCAAATATAATTTTATGAAAGATCTTTTTATTTACCCTATAATTTTTGCTAATCATGATTGTTCTACCGGATATTTTAATATTACCACCTAAATTATTCAAAAATTTTATTAAATCTTTTACTTCAGGTTCTATTGCGCAATTGTTTAAAATTGTTTTACCTTCAGCATTATAGGCAGCAAGTATAGCATTTTCTGTAGCTCCAACTGAGATACTTGGAAATGTAATTTTATTTCCTTTTAATCCATTTTTTGCCTCAGCTAAAATATATCCATTTTTAATTCTAATTTTAGCTCCAAGTTTTTTTAGTGCAAATAAATGCAGGTCTACTGGCCTTGTTCCTATTGCACAGCCTCCTGGAAGTGAAATTTTAGCCTTTCCATATTTTGTTAAAAGAGGGCCAAGCACTAATACGCCAGCTCTCATAGTTTTTACTAATTTGTATGGAGCTAAAGTTTTAATATCGTTAGAAGTATTTAAAATAAAAATTTCTTTTTTATTTTTCAATATTTTAACTTTAATACCAATGAATCTTAACAGATCAATCATTGTATAAATATCTTTTACTAATGGTACGTTAGAAAGTTTAACTTTATTAGAAAGAATTGAGGCGGCTAAAATTGGTAAAGTTGCATTTTTAGATCCAGAAATTTTTATAGATCCAGATAATTTATTCTTTCCATTTATCAATAATTTTTGCATTAAAGATTTTTAAATCTTAGGAAGAGTTACGCCTTTTTGTTTCATATATTTGCCTTTTCTTTTTGCATAATTTATTTTTGGCTTTTCATTTCCTTTGATAAACACAAACTGAGCAACGCCTTCATTAGCATAAATTTTTGCAGGCAAAGGAGTTGTATTAGAAAATTCTAGTGTAACATGGCCTTCCCAACCTGGTTCGAGGGGTGTAACATTAACAATAATACCACATCTTGCGTATGTAGATTTGCCCAAACAAATTACTAATACATCGTCAGGAATTTTAAAATATTCCACTGTTCTTGCTAGTGCAAAAGAATTTGGCGGAATAATACATTCTTTTCCAATTTTAGTGACAAAACTCTCTTTTTTAAAAACTTTAGGATCAACTATGCCAGAATTAACATTTGTAAAGATTTTGAATTCATTAGAAACTCTCGCGTCATACCCGTATGATGAAAGACCAAAAGAAATTTTTCCCTTTCTAACCTGTTTACTCACAAAAGGTTTTATCATTCCTTTTTTTTTAACAATATTTTTTATCCAATTATCTGAAAGAACTGTCATTGCAATTTTTTTTGTTTAACTTTAACTTTTTTCTTTTTTTTAAATTTTTTTTAAGAGAAGTTTCACGTATTTTTAATAGCAAATCTTTTTTTACCAAAGATTTCATAACGCAACTAATTTTTATCTGGGTTTGTTAAATCTTCCAAGGTTATTGGTTTATGAATATCGTGCATTTCTTGTTCTTTGGAAGTTTTGGGATTGTCGTTGGATTTTTTTGCTCTCCTCTGCTCAATTCGTGCTTTACGCTTAGCTTCTTTTTTCATAGCTTTATCGCCTCGTGTAGATTTGTAGTCATAGTGAATTCCCATATAAAGCACTCCTTCATTAATATGTATTTTTACTTGCTGAAAACATTTTATGCAAGCATCTTAATTCATTTATCAAGAAGTTTACAAGATAATAGAGACAAAATTACGGCATCATCTTACTAAATCATAAATGTTCAATTGTGTTAATGTGAAGAAATATAGAAATTTAAATTGAGTTTGAACTTTTTTGTTGAATTTGCAATTTCTATTTTAACGCTAATTTTAATCTTTGCTATTAAATATTTTTTTTTTTATAATTGTAGATACAAGTATTATGAAGAAAAAAAGCAAGACAGGCATATAAATTTCTTTAGTAAATATAAAGCTTATCAAGTTAAATTCATGAGCTTTTTTAATATATTCATTTAATCCAGCGCCGATTGAATTCCAAATAAAAAACATAGGAACAAATCCTATTAAAGTTGCAAAAAAATAATTAATTTTTTTTATATCAAAAATAACTGGTAAAATATTTTGAATTGCGAAAGGGATACCTAAACCCCCGCATAATCTAAAAATTAAAAAATAGTTAAACTCATTTTTATTAAAGAGATAAATAAATTTTGAAAATTTTTTATTCAATTTTTCAAAAATTAACTCTTTGAAAAAAAAATTTGCTATCGAATATAAAAATAGAGCTCCTATCGAAATAGCTAAAGTTGAAATTAGTGTTCCAATCCATTTTCCAAATAAAATTCCTGATACTAAAACTAAGGGTGAACCAAACCCCAATAATGTAACCCAAATAATACAAAATACAAAAAAAATTGATAAATTTAAATAATAGTTTGTGCCAATTATTTTTTCTAAATTAACTTGTAATTCTTTATAATAAGCAAATTCATTTAATCTAGATATTTCAATATAAGAAAAAATTACTAATAAAAAAGCTATTAAAATTATTAGATAAGTAATACCTAAAAATAATTTCAAACTTTTGCTCATAATTTACCTGTACATTAGACGACAATTAAAATATATACCTAAAAATATTTATGAAAAGAACTTATCAACCAAGCAATTTAGTAAGAAAAAGAAGACATGGATTTAGGTCTAGAATGGCTACAAAAAAAGGAAGGCAACTTATAGCTAGAAGAAGGGCCAAAGGCAGAAAAAGAATTTCAACATAGTCGAAAAAATGGTTAAGCTTGAAAGTTTAAAAAAAAGCAGCCAATTTAGGAAAATTTTAAAAGGTAAGAAAGTCAATTCAGATTATTTTTCAATTTTTGCTACAAAAAATTTTATCAAGCCAAAGGGTAAAGCCAGTTTGCTAATCAGCTTCGTAATGAAAAAAAAAATCGGTAATGCTGTTAAAAGAAACAAAATCAGAAGAAAATTAAAAGCAATAGTTAATATTTTGCTTAAAAAAAAGGGTGCAATTAATAGAGATTATACTTATATAGTTTTGGGAAAATCGAACGCTTTTGCAGAAAAACAAAACGTTTTAATGCCAACAATGATTAAATGTTTTAATAAATATAAATAAATGTCAAAAATAATTATTACTGTAAATATAGCTTTAATAAAATTTTATAAATTTTTTATTTCTCCTTTATTAGGAAACAATTGCAGATATCTTCCAACTTGTTCAGATTATTTTATTGAGGCGCTTAAAACTCATGGGTTTTTAAAAGGTTCCTATTACGGTTATAAAAGAGTATTTAGCTGTCATCCTTTAAAGTTTTTTGGTGGTGGTTCAGGGATTGATCAAGTTCCAAAAAAGAAAATTGAAAAGGTCACTCATGGACAATAAAAACGTATTTATAGCAATAGCATTGTCGATGTCTGTATTGCTTTTTTGGGCTGCATTCTTTGAAACTCCAAGACAAAGTACAAATAATGTTGATAACCAAAAAAAACAACAAAGAAAGACAAACAATATTACTCCAAGCATTACTGAAAATATCAAAATTGAAGAATTATCTAGAGAAGAGTCATTGAAAAATACTAAAAGAATTAAAATAGAAAATGAAAATATTGTAGGATCATTGTCACTAACTGGAGCTTTAATTGATGATATATCTTTTAAGAAACATAAACAAAATTTAAAAAATAATAAGAATATTGAATTTTTAAATCCCTCTGAAACCACTGAGGGATTTTATGTAGAAACAGGTTGGACAAGTATCAACAACCTGATTAATGTTCCAACAAAAGACACTGTTTGGTCTGTAAAGGGAAATAATATACTTAGTGTTAATCAGCCTGTTGTTTTGCAATGGAACAATGACAAAGGAATAATTTTTAAAAAAATTATTGAATTGGACAACAAATATTTATTTAGAATAACTCAGGAAGTACAAAATAACACAAAAAAGACTGTTGAATTATACCCTTTCGCACAAATAACTAGAAATAAGATCCCTGATGATATTCAAAATTTTTATATTTCTCACGAAGG
>MDSV01159266.1_pt1 | contig 10709 bp, 10 predicted proteins | sample 810851 | NCBI WGS metagenome assembly MDSV01 (sample SAMN05326640, study PRJNA326480) | marine metagenome | isolation source: seawater | place: Atlantic Ocean: North East | collected 2012 | reverse complement strand
CAGAACCTGTTAACCATGATTTCATTCTTCTATCATCAGCTTGAGAAGCTCTATATCTTACATGTAAGAAAGGTCTTCTGATATTTGTTCCAAGAATTTGGTCATAAACAGTTGAAGTTCCTGCAGGTACTAATACACCTTCAATTGAACTTACACCTGTCATAGCACCTCTTGTAGAAGCATCATTTAAGTATTTCCAGTCAGTTTTGTAGAAGTCATAAGAACCTCTTCTAAATCCAGAAAAACCTAAATTTAAAGCCATTTCTTCAGAATTTTCAAATAAACCAAATGCAGTACCACCAGCATATCCACCTGAGATTTGCGCTAGCATATCATCAAAGTCAAGAGCTGTTTGTCTTTGTAAGAAAAGCATGTTTTCTTCAATTGCACCTTGTGTATCTAAGTTCTTAAGAATAGCATCAAATGAATCGATACCTGCTGAAGCAGTGAAGCCAGTGTTTACATTACCTCTATCTTCAATAGCAGCAAATAAACCTTGTGTACCTTTAGTAAGCGCTTTAATAGCAGCACCACCGTTAGCACTTAATTCACCTTCAACCATAGACATTTCTAGGTAGTCTTCAAATCTAAGTCTTGTTTCAGACTCAGCTTTTAAGTACCATAAATATCCAGATGTTCCGTCTTCAGTAGCAACTTCAACCCAGCCAATTTGAGCTGTATCAGAACCAGACACAACATATTTGCTTCTGATAATGATTGGTGAATTGTTATACTGTTGGAACGCAGGGTCAACACTAATGTATTGATCGCCAGTTACAGCACCTGCTGTGTCTGAAGCATTGCTTACAGACTGACCTTTTTGTACGTCAGAACCGTAAACAAAGATCTTACCAGTTGCAGCAAATCCTTGTAAATCAGCCGCTGTGTAAGGAAGAACGTTTAATACACCTGTAGCAGTATTACTAGCAGATACATAAGCTTTAATTTCTTTACCAGCTGCATCCATAATAACGATAGTACTCTTAGGAGATACTACGTTTTTTACTGTAGCAGTTACAGTAATTGTAACAGTGTTTACACCTGCACCATTTCCGATAGCAATACCATCATATGCAATGTGTAACCTGTTTTGCTCAGACCAAATAACCTGATCGGAAGTCATAGGCATTTCTGCACCTACCATTCTCAAGAATCCTGATAACGTTCTGTTTCCATAACGCTCAACCTCTTGTTCGTAGATTTCAGGAAGATATTGTTGCGCAAAATCCGCAAAATTATCTCCAGCCTTATCATTCCACTGTAAATAGTTACTGTTAAGTAACTCTTGTTTTTGTGATGGGACAATTTTCCCAAATTGTGGAGCTAAACTCATTTTTAATTGTTTTAATTGTTAAATTTTCTTGTTTTAATTTTCAGTTTTGAAGCATCAGAGCCACTTATTGCTTTAACTTTAATACCACCAACAAAAACATCTCCTGAGCTTTCTTTTCTAGGTTCAGTACTTAAATTTTTAGTTTTAGCAACTAAATCTTTAGTAGCATCCGCCTTTCCTTGCTCGTAAAAATGTTTTGCAATAGTATCAGAATTTCTAGCCGCATACATGGCTTTGTGGTATCCCTGTGGATCAACTAGCATTCCCTTATCATCTAAGAACGTCTCGACAAAAGGAGAAATATCTATTTGTTTTTCCACTATTTCGTTAGGATTTCTTACTCCGTACCTAAATTTTTTATCACCTACTTTAAAATCAAAACCTTTGAATTCATCAGTAAAAGTATCTTTAGTTACTTTTTGAAAAACCTCTCTCTGTTGAGATAGTGTTTTCTGATCTTCGTTGTATCGGTTGAAAAAATTTATAGCTTTTTCTTGTTCTGCATTTACATTAGATCTCAACTTGATTTCATCATAGTATTTGCTTTTCAAATCATTTAAATAGCTTTTAGCTTTTCCAACCTCTTCTTTATACGCGAGATTTTTCTTTTTAACCTCACGTTCTTTGTCTACTTCTTCATCTACTTTAAAGTTATCTTCTAATAAAAAGTTAACTTCATCATAAGTTAAATGTGGACGAGTATTTTTATAATATTCTCGTAATAACGCTTCATTATCTATAGTGTTATAATCAGCGTTTAATCTTACATAATCTTCTACCGTTCCTCCAGTTTCTTCCATAAATGAAACTAGCTTTTCAACATTTTCAGGTAATTGCTTTACAGGTTGTTCTACTGGTTTAGTTTCTTCAACCTTTTGCTCTATTTCTTTTTTCTTATCTTCTTCTGTTATTGGTATTTCTTCAATAACATTTTCAGTGGTCCCTTCGTGTGTTTGTCCCACTTCTTGCAATCCCACTTCGGATCCTTCTTTGCGTAACACGCTCTCCTCTGCTTTTTGTTCTTGAACGGCATCTTTATTTTCTTTTTTAGTTAAATCAATCTTAATTGGTTCTCCAGTTTTTTTCACTGCTTCTAGATCAATTTTAACTGTTTCTTGTGGAACCGTTAATTTTTTAGGTACTCTTTTCTTTTTAAGCTTAAAGTCACCTTCTTGTTTAACTGGTTCATTTGTTTTTGTTTCTTCTGACATAATATAATATAATTAAATAATTAGTAAATAATTTATCTAGGTTCAAACTGTTCTAATCCAAACCCACCTAACGAATCAAAACCTGCAGATTCAAAATCAGTAGGCAAAGCATTGTTTTGTCTTTGCTGTATTAATTGAGATTCTTGTGTGCCTTGCATTTTAATTCTGTTATCTTTTCTATTTTCAATTTCTTTTTCTTTCATACCTTCTGCATCAGCTTTAATTCTAGCTAACTGCATGTTATAACCAAACTCTTCAGCCATTAATTCTTTTTTAATTGTAGCTTCTGTTTGCATTCTTTGAATTTCCATTTGAGATTTAGCTTGTTCTATTTGAACTTCTGTTTCAGCTAAAGCTTGTTGTTTTTGCATTTCTGCCAATGTTGCTTGTTCAGCTGCTTGAGCGTTTGCTGCTGCTTGAGCTTGAATATTAGCTTGTTGTGCTGCTTGATCTTTTTCTAATTTCTTTTTACGCTTTTGTTTTAATAACTGATTAGCTAGTTTTAAATTTTTAACCTGTCGTATATCAATTGCATCATCTAAATCAATACCACCTGAAGCTAAAGCAACTTGTATATTTTGTTCTAATTGTGCTTTTTGTTCTTCATCAGGTTCTAATTCTAAAAATATACCAAAATCTTGTAAATTTTTATCTTGTAACTCTTCTAATGTCCCAGTATTGTAAGCTGATATAGAATCAATTAAAGCAGCTCTAGTTAATGGGAATTGTAAAACATCTGCTATTCTTAAAGCTACATTTTCACAAACTCTCAAAGTTAAATATAAACTAGCCTTCATTAAATGTCTTAGTGCTGTATTAGAATTAGCAGCTGCTATTTTTTGTAGTCCAACTAAAGCTTTAACATCTGGAGTACTAGCATCAGTAGCTTCATTTAACCCGGTCACATCTCTTATCATTTGTAAATAGTATTGATATGTTTGAATTAAACTTGCTATTTTTTGACCACCTGCTGACGTTTGTAATTCTTGAATAGGAACTTTTCCTCTATTTATATCTCCTTCTTGAGTCATAGATCTACCCACTATGCTACCTGTCTGGAAATACATGTTTAATGCTTCTGCAGGATTATAATTTGTACCGTTACCAAGATCAACCTCTGCTAAACCATCAACATCTACAAATACCCCATCTGGAACCATTCTTGACAATACTTGTTGAAGTTTTAAATGTGTTAACTGAATCATATCTGCAAAACCAGTAATACGACTAACAGTAGATTCTATCATGCCTTTATAAAGCTTAGGCGCACAGATACAGTAATTCATGTTTACTTTACTAACGTTAGATGTAGGTCTTGTCATATTTTCAGACATTCTCCAGTCTAACATCATTTCGTGACCTAATATTTTAGCTCCAGTATATAAAACCTCTATAGATCTCCCTACTCTTTCAAAGTTATCATTTGAAGGTGGGTTGAAAGTATCAGGTTTTTCTAATGCTTTTTCTAAACCTTGTTCTGTTTGTTTTATTTTAAATACTTGATTACTATATGTTTTGTATTCAAAATACAATACTTGAACTTGATTATAAGAATCTTGTTGAGCATAAAAATTCCTAGTATAATTAGCATTACCTGGAAATTTTTGTATTTTTTCTAATTCTTGATCAGATAACCATGGAAATTGTTTTTTAACCTCTACTAAACTCATAGATTTTACTTCTCCAACATAATATATATCTTCAAAGTTTGGATCATCAGTATAAGAATAAACTAAATTAGCAGGGTCTACATATTCTATATCAATACCATTAGCTAAATTAAAGCTAGTTTTTGATGCTCCAATTCCAATAACTGTTAAATCTTCAGTTATTCTTCTTTTTACTAATTCATATTTATTAGCTTGTAAAACACTATCAATAGCTTCTTCTTCAGCAATTTCTATAGATTGTTTGTAACTTAATTGCATGTGAAGATCTAAATCTTCTTGAGTTTCAGGTATATTATTTGGATCAGCTGAATTAAAAAAGTCCATTCCTGTAGCTTCTTTAGTTGCTTGTATCAACTCTTTAGCATACATATCACGCATTATAGCGTCAGCGTATTTTGTTCTTTGTTTTAAAGATTCAGGATCTTGTGCATAAGCTTTTATATCAAAAACTCTCTGAGACATTCCATTTACTATTATATCTACAAATTTAGGAATAATAGGAACTGGTTTCCAGTCTAAATTTAAATAAGATAAATCACCATTTACAGCTAATTCATCTTTGTATTTTTGCACAGGTTGTTCTCCTCTAGCATATAATCTTAATCTATGGAAATTTAACCAACTATTTTGGTATCTATTTCCCATACCTCCTCTGTCTCCAGAGAACCATTCACCTTCTATGGCTCTACCAACAGCATAACCATATTCCATTGTTTGCTTTTCCGCGTCTGGTACTACCTGACTAGGAAACGAGCCTGCGTAATTATATGTTATCATTTATTTTATTATTTTTGATAATGTTCCTTTATTACTATATTTTTTAAAACCTAAAGGCTTTGGTGTTAAAGTTCTAGTAAATATGGGTTTATACATATTTCTATTACAACCCATTATTGCTAAACCACTACTAATAGAAGCATCGTGCTTTGTTCTATTATTAATATCAAATTTAGCCCAATCTTCTAATGTTTTTTGAAAATACATGTCACCATATTTTAAACCTAAATTACCAACGTAGGTTTCTATATATGATTCTATAGCAGCGGCATGCGCTTGTTTTATATCTTCACTCGAGTTAGGTATTCCACCTATTTCTCTTTCTGTTACTGAAAGTTTCATTAAGAGTTTATCAGGTCTATTCATACTAAAACCTCTATAACCTCTTCTTTTAAAATGATACAACAATCTCGGTTTATTATTCTCCGCAAGTATTGGCATACCGTAAAAAACACAAGCCATTAAAACATCTTCAAAAAATATTTCAGCTGTTTGTGGTCTTGATATATATTCTAAAAAAAACATATTTGGTGGTATGGTTTCCATAGAAAATTTTGTAAGTCCGTGTAGTGAACCATTTGAACCTCTTGAATCTACAGTACCAGATATATCGTATGGGTCACAACCAAAACATCCTGTATGATCATTACCTGGGTATCTTACACCGTTTTTCATTATTACATTATTTTGTAAATGAATCGGTGGAACCCATGATATATTAAATCTACCGTTTTCATTAGGCATAAAAATCACCTTAGTATCTTTAACTCCGTGTTCCCATTGAAAAGAACCTTTTGTTACTGTTTTATAACTTTGACAATCTTCGTTGAAATCTATTTGCTCATATATCCTTACTAGATTAAATAAAGATGCTTTAGATTCATCTCTAAAAGCATGTTGAGTTGTTCGCGGAAATTGTCTATAAAATTCGTTTAACCCGTTTTGATCTTGCTTTAATCCTTCAACTTCGTTTTCCCAGTACTTAATAACCCCAAGCTCAATTTTGTCTCCTTTGGGTCCGATAACCGGTCGACTAGGTGTGTCGAACACAGGTAATCCATAAGAATCAATGTATCCTTCGTAGTTCCATTCCATAGGAATGAACAAAGAATAGAGTCCCGAACGAGTCTGTCCGTTGGCGTTTCGTTGCGTAACATTTGAGTCATCGTATAGTTTTTTAAAGTTATCACCTCCTTTATCTAAAGCGTTTGATGTTGATCCCATCATACACTTACCAATAATTCTGCTTCCTAATCTTAATGTAGTTTTTGTAACTCTCCAGTTATTTAAAATATTATTAGGTCTTTCCCATTTACCTGATTCATCATGTACTAATAGTTTTAATTTTTCACCATCATAACTATTATCACCTGTGTTTTTCCAGTCAATAGTTGTGTCAAGACCTTTTAATTCTTCAAGAGTTTCGTTGTTATCTAATTTACGTCTAGTAAATTTAGAGGCTGGCACTCTATATGCTAATTCTGTTTTAGGTCGATCCATACCATCTTGAATCGGTTTAAAAAAGAAAGGATAATTAACTGATATTGGTACAACCTTATCAGTAAACATTTTTTTTGCATCAGGTCCAGATTTTGATAATATACCGTATCTTGAATCACTTGATATTGTTGCTAAGTTTACAACTTCTCCGGACGCCATGAAAGAGAATCCAGAACGACGGTTTTTGAGGTAGCACATTCCGTAGCATCTTGTATCTGCTTTGCAAGCTTCCCAGAATATGAAGAATAATCTATTGGCTTCTCTAAAGTCTGGTGCCCCAACGTCAATCTTACTCCACTGCAAGTACATATAATGAGTGCCAGTAAGATAAGTAGCAACATCTTTATTATAAAACCAAAAACCTTCTTCTCTACGTGTAAACTCTTTATCAATATAGTCATACCATTTTTCTTTAAAATCTTCAGGATATTGTCTCCAATCAAAAACAGTTTTTATTTTAGATAGAATCTTAGGATAATCTGTTTTATTCCATTTATTATCATCAAAAGCATGTATATCTTTTTTCTTAGGTAAAGCAATTTTTAAATCTTGTATTTCATAAATATCACCTATTTCTCCAGTTTTACTTATAACTATAACATCATGCTCTTTATTATAACCATACTCCCATTTTTTCTTTTTATTGTTTTTCTTTACAATATGTGGTTTAATATAGTTTTTTAATATTTTATATAAACTTTGCTGATACATTATTTTGATCTACCTTCTGCAAAACCTCTAAAGGTTTTTTCTTTTTTAACTTCTTCTTTTGGCTTATCTTCTAACATATTTTTTTCTTCTTCAATTCTATTAAGTATTTCAAAAGCATCAAATATAGCTAGTTTTTTTGTAGCCGCAGCATTTTTTAATCTATCCGCTGATATATCATCATCTGAATCAACAATTGGTTCTTTAGCTACTTTAATTAGCTCTTCCACCGCTACTTGCCCAGCTTGGATTATATTCTTCTTGGTTTCTTTTGTTTTCATACTTAATTACAATATCATTTGATTTCATACAATAAAGACGCTCACCATCTATAATAAACTCCCACTCTCCATATGGAGTATAACCTACCGTGTCTTCTGGGTATATTCCCTTATCCTCTAAGGAACTATTACTATATTTTAATATACCTATAAGCTTTTGTTCTTTTTCACTGCTTAGAAATGAATTGTTCTTTAGTGGTTTTATAAAACATCTATCATTAAAAGTATTCCAAATATCATTTTGTTTGTATAAATATATTTGATCTGGTTGACAAAAATATAAATCATCTTTAAACCATGATCTACTTTTTTTTCTTTTACCCTTAGTATCATAAAAAACTCTAAAAACATTTTGATGAACTATAACAATATCTCCTACGTTTATAGGAGTATAATAAGCTAATGGACATGTTTTAACTATAGCGTGCCTGTTAACAAACTTAAAGCTTTCAATTTTAGAATTTAAAATCAAACTCTTATCTTCTACTTGAATTTCATTATTATATGTTTCACCCAGAGGTTCTACGATAAAATCATATAAACTTTTCATTAATACTCTAAGTCGTATTCAACGGATATAGCCATGTTAGAGTTAAACTTTTTCCATGGCAATACCTCGTTGTTTTTCTTTATATAAATATTATAAGAATTATCTTGTGGTTCTAAAATAATATGAGATATAATATGACCACCGTATACTTGTTGTCCTACGGCATAATGCATAGCGTCATTTTTATAATCAGAACCAATACTGATTTTTCTTATATTATTTTCCATCTTCAGCCACAGCTTCTTCCGCTTCACTAATAGTTCCGTCTTTTAAATCAATAGAAATATTACCATATTTTTCCATTAATTCTTTTTTAGATTCCTCTATTAAAACATTATTTTCTTTAAACTGTTCTCTTAATAAACTTTTTTGAACATCTAAAGAACCTAATTGCATAGCTATTTGATTAGCTTTATTAGTTAGTTCTGTAACTTTTTCTAATTCTTCTTTATTTAGTTTTTTTACTTTTGCCATAATTTAATTTAATTTAATTGTTATTATTTATTTATTGTAGCAATACTACATCTCCTGCAGTAGTGCCGGTACTATTCAGTGATTTATAAGCAAATGGTATTGCTCCTTGACCAGCTGTTACTTTTACTGTTGATTCAGATTCATCTGATGCTAATACACCTACTATATTACCTGCTGTTCCTCCTACGTATATAGAAACACATTCATTGTTCCAGTATTTTGTAGATATAGGAAAATCAAGCTGCGCTGCTTGTAAAGTAACCGTAACTACACCAGCTATTGGGTTAACTCCATCACCTCCTAAAGGAGCTAATGCCGCTGCATTAAATATAAAGGTTTCACCCACTAAAGCTTTGTTATAAGCTTTTGGTCCTACATAAGTAGCTTTAACTTGGTTGACAGAAGCATTAGGAACACTACTGTCAGTAGTTAATGTAAATATATAATCTGTAGATTTTGCTGATGCTGTTCCACTTGAAGGAACACATATAGCTGTTTGTGAAGCCGCTAAATTAGCGCTGGTATTACCGCTAAGATTTAAAGCGGTATCTTCTTTTACTGTACTAGCAACAAAAGGTATTGCTTTAGTTGCGAAATCACTTTGATTCGCTGTATAATTTCCCATTATTTTTGTGTTTTATTTTTGTTTAAATATATTACTTGCTTTTTCTGTTGTACGTCCACCAAAATAGGCTAACACAACTGACATCATTATTTTCTCGAAAGTATCATTCCATAATTCATTTATATGAAACGGTAGTGTTTCTATACTATCTAAAATTCCAGCCATTGAAAATATAACTATACACCACACTAATACTAGTGGGCGTACGTTTTTACTTAGCCATGAATCAGACATAGAATCTGCTTTCCATCTAGATGTAATAGCTTCTATTTCTTTATTCTGTTGTTCAAATATAATTTGTTGTAATTTAACTTTATCATCCGCAGGTGCGTCTGATTTAGTTATAGCCTCAATAGCTTCTCTTGGTGATGTAACACCTTGTAGTACATTTCCTAATGTAGGATTAATAACAGAAGCAGCACCAAATAATAGTTGCCCAACGGTTGTGTCTTTAAATTTCTTTTTACTCATATTTTATAATCACTTAATTTAAAGTATTTTTACTTTAAGAATACATTGATTGATCGTCTTGCTCTATATCACCTAACATTTCTTTAGCTGATAACTTATTCCATTTAGTAGTACCAGGTGATTTTTGTTCGTTAGAAGCGATTGTATTTAAAGCTTTTAATAATCTTGCTCTTTCTTCTTCTGTATCGTATATAGATAAAATTTCATCATTACCTTTAGTTAAACCAGCTTTTTTTAATCTTTCTTCTAATACCTCAACATTTTCTATTTGCTCGTTAGGTTGTAAATTTATTCTTTCTCTTAACTCATAAAAATTAGCACTAAGTTCACTAGGTGTATTTAAATATGGAAGCCAACCTCTATTTTGAGCAAAAGTATTTTCTTGCCCTGCGTCAATTGGACTACCTAATATTTCTCTAAGAGCTGGTTCTTGTAGGTGAGCTACAGCTACATGACTTAATTCTTCTATTTGATCAGGAACGTCTACATCAGGTCTATATCTAATTTCACCACTTCCAATAACTGTACGATCAGGATAATTATTATAAACAGCATCAGCCCAATTAGGTATTTTTTCATTAGTCTCTATCATAGGTACGTTTAGTGTTGCACTCAACATGTTGTCAATATCTTCTTCACTAACCGCTTCACCTGTTCCAAAAACACCTTGTTGTATTAATTTTTTTCTAACTTCAGGGTTTGTATATCTTTCATAAAATTTTCTTTGAGCTTCATTTAAATTACTAACATCAATTGGTTGACGCTCGTTTGGAAAACCAGCAAATTCTCTTTCTTCGTATCTTCCTTCTCTTGGTTCATCAGTTACGCTGTTTCTATTAAATCTTATTATTCTTTTTCCATCTACATTACCTACACTATAACCTTCATCATCAAATTTAGGGAACACTGTATTATATTGTGGTGCAGGTGGTGCTAATAAATCTCTTGGATCAATATTGTCTGATAGTTGAGGACCAAACTGTTCTTGGGGGTTATTTTGTTTTAATGGTGTTTTTAAAGGGTTTTTTAATTTAAAAGCCATTATGAATTATTATAAGCTTTTTGCTCCCATATAAATCCTGGCCAACCTTCATCTTTCCATTCACCTT
>MDSV01109028.1_pt1 | contig 10709 bp, 8 predicted proteins | sample 810851 | NCBI WGS metagenome assembly MDSV01 (sample SAMN05326640, study PRJNA326480) | marine metagenome | isolation source: seawater | place: Atlantic Ocean: North East | collected 2012 | reverse complement strand
TCGCCCTCATAGCTCAATTGGTAGAGCAATTGATTTGTAATCAATAGGTTCGCGGTTCGAGTCCGTGTGAGGGCACCAGAAATCAATAAAATTAATAGTTTCTAAAAACTCTTTTTTTAAATTGTCTAGAACATTCTCGATACATAGCACTAACATAGAAATGACTGTATTGTTTATGTATTATTTGTGATTTTAATCTTACTATAGAAGTCATCAATTATTTTTACCTCTTCCTTGGAAATCTTATATGCTTCATAAATGCTCTGATTCAATTTTTCAAATTCTTCAAAAGTAAATTTTTTAATTAATGTTTTTGTTATTTTTATCACTTCATTTACTTCTTTTTCGTTAAAAAGTTTAATCGGCAATTCTTCAAGAGGTTTTCCATACAATTCAAGAATGTTGCCTTTAACTTTACCCCTGTAACTTAGCCAAAAAAAAAATTAATTTGGAATTTAGAATTCCGAGTAGGTAATTATAATCTAAAGACTTTTTATAATTATCTTTAATAGAAATCATCATTATATCTGACTGCTCATAATTTTTTCCCTCTTCGATAGCAAAGTTATTATATTTTGATCTTCTAGGGCAAACTATTTTCGTATTATTTAAGATATTTAAATCTCTTGGCCTATGAAGTGAAAACCATGGATAACTTTCATTGTATGATACCAATCTATCCTTTAATATAATTTTATACTTTTCTAAATGTTTAAATACATTTGGGTACTTTGAAATATCAATATCTTTATCAATATATAATAGTTTTTTATCCGTTAATAAGTTGATATGAAATCTAGATATATCTGAGTTTTTATAGAAGTTTTTAACTAGTTTTTTTTCTGAATCATTTAGTTTTAAGTTTTTAACTTCTAAGTTTGACAATGTAAATATTCCATCACCCTTTTTAGCTTTTAGTTTGTATTTTTCTAAATGCTTATCTGTGACCTTATCAGCAGCTGACTGAATTCCTTGTCTTATGTGAGCATATAAATTTAGAGAAAAACAATTTTTGGAAATTTTTTCTAATATATTCGAAGTTAATGTATTCGAATTAGATTGTCCTGATAATCTTATATATGATTCATTGCCTTCAAATATATTTTTGTTATCAATATCAATATATTCACAATTCGAATTTGTTTTATTAAATATAATTTGTAACAAATTATCATCAGCTACCCCATGATTATTACAATTTACAATATTAACTTTTGATTTTTTTTCAGAGCAATTTTTCTTTAAAATAGTTATTAAATTATGTTGTCCTCTAGCAGATGGAAAGACCTTGAGTTCCTTGAAATTAATTATCTGTTTTATTTCTGTTCTACTTTTAAAATCTTCTCTTAATTTTTTTGCTCCTAACGCAGTAACGAAATAATTGGTTGTAATAAAGCTCAAAATACCTCCTTCTTTAAGTAAATTAATACCCAGATGAAAAAAGAAATAAAATAAATCCATTTTTCCTTGATAAAATTTTTTTAAACTACTTTCATTTCTGACTTCTTGAAATTTTGACTTATTATCTTTTTCCCCAACATATGGGGGATTGCCAACAATGATATCGAAACCTGGCTTATTTTGAAATATTTCAATGAAATAAAGCTTCCATAAGAAAAAATTTTTATCATCATGAATCTTGTTAAAAATTTTAAAATCAGAGTCTGGTTTTTTTTTCCAATCACTACCTAATGAAAAGGCCAATTCAGTTATTTTGGGTAACAGATTTTCAATTTCTTCCCTGAGATTCTTTTTTTTATTAAAGCTTTTAAGATCTAAATATCTTTTTTTTAGGTCAATAAGTTGGTCTTTTGCTTTTGTAAATTCATTCCAAACATTATTTGGTAAAAGTTCAAATTGATAATCTTTATCTTTAACATCTAAATGTTGAAAATTATAACCATCAACACCGTCTATCAAACTATTACCTTGTATTAACTTAAAATCTAAATTTGGTAATGGCTCTGTATCTTCATAATTATCTTTTTCTACAATTAAAGTTAGCCAAAGTCTTAACTTAGCAATTTCAACTGCAGAGTTATCAATATCAACACCATAAATTGAATTTTGTATACAATCTCTTTTAAAAAAATAACGGTTATTTTTATATTTTCTAGAAACGTGGTCTTTTAATAAAAATCGCAATCTTGATACAATGTTTACAATACCAACAGCAAAAGCTCCAGACCCAATTGACGGATCGCATATCCTTAAATCTCGTAATGATTTATCAATTTCATTAGCATGAGAAATTAAAGTTTTATCTTGGCTAATATTAAAATTTTTATTTTTAATAAAATTATTTATTTTGTCTAAACCTAAAGTTTTTTGAAATTTATCATATAAATATTGAGTTAAACTATTTTCACATATAAAATTTACAATAGTACGTGGTGTGTAATAAGATCCCCCGCCTTTTCTAATATTCTCTGGTAATAAATTTTCAAAAACTCTACCAAGCATTTCAGGATCAACAGCTAACTCTATGTCATAGTCTTCATGTTCATCTACAGTAAAATTATAAAGGTCAAATATATCTAAAATACCATCTTTATTTTTATTTGAAAAAAACGAATTTGGTATATTAAGATTTTCATTCTTCCAATCGTAGCCTTCGAAATATTCAAATAAACCACCACCAACATATGGAACTTTTACATTTAAACTTTTTACAAAATTATCTTCGTTAAGATTATTTAAACCTTCATAGAAAAAAAATTCTAAAAATTTATTAAAAAAGTTTTCTTTTTTTTTTTCATAAATATTAAAAACACTTCTTAAATAATTTGGGTCCCCAGCTCCAAATTTATTCATTTTTGAAACTCCTAACCATCTTTTTTTTTGTAAAAAATAACAAAAAACTATTTGGCCCAATAATCTTTTTGAAAAAAAGTCACTAGTAATATTTTTTTCTTTTAAAAATTTGTTAAATATTTCATCATTTTCTATTTTATTTTGTAAATTTAAAAAAAGTTTTTTATAATTTTCAAAAAATTCATTATTTACGATTTCAATATTAAATCGGTTAAATAAATCTTTATAATTCTGTACTCTTGAGTTTAATTTATTATGTGGAGTATGAAGTTTTGCTCCCTCACCTAATAAAAAAGATAACCTTTTAGGATTAGAAAATTTTTTTTTAACTTTGGTTTCTGATACCCAATTTAAGTCGCTTTTAATAAATGAGAGTCTATAATGATTCTCTTTCTCTGAAAAAGTGATTACTAATGCATTTGAAAAACCGTATAGCTCCAAAAATTTAAATAGTTCTTTTGTTACCGAAACGCGACTCTTCTCAGATTTGACTCGCTGTACTTCAATGATAACTAATTCTTCTAATGTTTTAACGCTACCCAGCTGTGTTGCTTTGTTAAAATATTTGTTGTTGTTGTTAATTGATAATTCATTTTTAGTTTCAATGTAATCTTTTGGTAAAAAATCTTTTAAAAAGGATTGAAATTTTTTTCTTTCATATTTTTCTGAAAAATTAATCATTTATTTGTTCAGTAATAATCAATGCATCTTTTTTTAATTCAATCTCATTGTAGGTTTTTAGAAGATTGATCAACAATCGTTCAGGTATTATTTCCATTATATTTTTAATATTTTTATCACAGGTCTTAGATGTAATTTTTTTTATAGTTTTTAATTGTATGGGTGTTAATGCATCTAATTCTTTTAAAACAGCATATAGTTTAGAGTAGTAATCGCTATATCTGCTCTCTTTTACAAGTAATTCCAATTTATTTATTAAATCTTTCTTTTTTTTATTGGGTGGTATTATTTTTTGATCTGCAAATAATTTTGCTTTTATTTCTTCATAAAGATTTTCATATTTTTTATCAAAATTTGTATGTTTTTCAATTGGACTAGCTTCAAATATCTGAAGAGCTTCAATTGAGAGTAAATTTCTTATCTTTTTACTTTTATTAGAAAAAACAAATCTCGGGATATCACCCTTTTTAGAGAAAATTATTAAACCATTTTCTGATTTAATTTTTCTTTTTGCCTTAACTCTTTTTGAAATATTATTAGCCTCAGAAATAACTTCTGGCTTAAATTCCCTTAAATTATATATGATATTTTCAAAATGAGTTTCTGGTGATTCTGATTCTTTATAAATATCATCAAATTCTTTTTTAAAATAACTTCCTAAAGTTTCGTTAGATGTTAATACTTTTGTATCTTCTCCAAATATTGCATTAAACATCATTTTTTTTAATCCCGTAATTCTTTTTAAATTTACTTCACTTTCTCCAATATCAGTTGGGAAGAAGTTGTATATGTAAAGTTTCTCAAACATTTTTTTATTTATTCTGTTTATACGTCCAAATCTTTGGACCACCCTTGTAGGATTGTAAGGAATATCGTAATTAAAGATTGTTCCAGCTCTATGTAAATTAAACCCTTCGGATATAGCATCAGTAGCAATCATTACATCGTAATCATTTTTTTGAACTTTGCTAGAAGCATCATAATTTTCTTTAATTTCTATTTTCTTTTTTCTTTTAGAAGAATCAGAAGAAGTATAAATATTCACTTTAAAATCATCTTTAATTTTTTTATATAAGTAATTAGCTGTGTCTGAGAATTCTGTAAAAATTATAATTTTTCTTTTTAAGTCTTTTTTAAGTTGTTTATTTATAATTGTTTTAAATGACTCAGTTTTAGGATCTTTAAAATTTTTATTTTTTAAAATTTGCCAATCATTTTGAATTGATCTAAGTACAACTAAATCATTTTTTACATCATCTAAATAATCTTTTTTTAATTGATTTTTTTTTATAAACCAAAGGCCTTTACCTTCTAATCTTTTAAGTTTTGTTTCTTTTTCAATATCAAAATTATCTATTTGAATATCATCCTCTGTTCCATAAAGTTCTTCAAAATCTGGTAATTGATTTCTTGGATAAATAGGAACAACGCCTTTTTTTTCATAGTACTCTATTATTCTTTCATTAGATCTAATTACCCTGTCAAGAGTAATTGAAAATGAATGAGTGCTACTCTCAAATCTCCTAACCATCATCCTTTTAATAAAATCATGAATGTTCTGTTGTTGTAGAGGTAGCTTATTTTTCTTTTCTTCATCATTATAGCCACCTGCTTCTAAGACCTCATTTAAGCATTCTGACTTTACATAAGCTAATGGTTTGTATCTTGCACATTTATAATTACTATTTTCATTACCGGGAGAAATAATTTTTAATGTTTTTTTATAGACTTCTTCAATTTCCCCTAAATCATATGTTAACAATATAGGATCCTCTACTTTGGGGAAAAAAATCTTCTGTTTTTTTAAGTCAGTGTCATATGCTTTAATATTTTCTAAATCTATCCGGGATCTCCTAATAGTTAATGGGGATATAATGCTTCTAATTTCATCACCCAATTTTTTAAAATCATTATTTATTTCTTTTATACTTCTTTTGTTTTTAGACTGCTCTCTCTTAAGGCTGTTATAAGTCTTATTTATTCTCTCAAAGTACACCGTTAGATTAGTAATAGTTTGTAGTGTTGATCTAGTTGGTATTTGGAATAATTTAATTAAACTAAAAGTATCACTTGGTTTATTATTAAACGGTGTTGCTGATAATAAAATTATTTTATTGGGTTTTTTACCGTTGCTATCATGACACAACTGATACAAGTTTAAATAATCTTTAGTTTCATCATTTCTAAATTTATGTACCTCATCAATAATTATAAGTTTTTGTCCTGGGGTATCTTCTTTTAGAGCATCCTCAATCTTTCCAGATGTATAAATTCTAGAACCTCTAACTTTAAATTTGAAAAGGTATTCTTTCCACTGTTCCTTTAGATGTGGGGGGCAAACAACAATTGTTCTTAATCCTAAGTTATTGGCGATTGCGGATGCAATTATACTTTTTCCAAGTCCAACAACGTCTGCAATTAATACGCCATTATGATCATTTATAATATCAATTCCTTTTGAAATAGCATCTTTTTGATATTTGTAATTTTCAAAATAATCCTCGGTTATGTCTTTAGGAAGCTTTACTTGATCATTGCTTCTATCTTTAAAATATTCATTCAAGACTCTCACAAACATTAAATAAGGACTGGGTTTTTGTTCAAATGGAAATCTTCTTGAATATTTTTCAAAATCTTTAAAATTAGATTGATTTAACAAAAATGAAGAGTTTTTCCAGTCATCGTTAAAATGTAAAATTGATGTTTTAAAATTATCAGGGCTTGGTAAAAGAACGTTAGTTTCTGTATTGGTTATAAAACCTGAGTGAGATGTATTCGATGATCCTACCATAGTTTGGCCTGGGCCATTAAAAATCCTCGAATTTTTATCTGTATACTCAAATATGAATACTTTTGAATGGTCTGGTTTTTTGCTTTGACGAATTTCTAAAGATCCATTTTTCAACTTATCTTTAAATACAAAATATGCATCTCTTTCTTCTGGCTTATCTAATATCTCGTCTTTATCTACAGTTTCAGAAAATTTTCTCAAATAATCATTAGTTGTTTTGTCTGCTTCCATCCCAACTAAAATTTTAATATTCTTATCTTTAAGACTTTTTGCTATTAATGAAAAACCTGAAAAATAAAAATAACCAACTCTAATATAGATATTTTTACATCCGGGGATGATATCGTTAATTATATTTAAAACTTCTTTGTTGTAATTTCTAGAAGTAATGATTGTAGACATGAATTAATTATATTGTATTGTTCCTGTATTGTTCAAGTCTTTAGTAATAATCACAATATTCTATTATCGTTTAGAATCCTACATAATAGAAAGAAATGAATTGGCTCTTTACTGATTTGTAATCAATAGGTTCGCGGTTCTAGTCGGTGTGAGGGCGCCAAAAGATTATTAATCAGCTTAATCTAAATAAACTTGTAGTTTAGATATCGGGCAAAACAAAAGACCATTCTGTTTGATAGAAGATTTAAATTTTGGTTTTAGGTTTATTTGTTTATGATTAAGTTTTCTAATTTTAGATATATTTAAAAATTCATTTCCACCATTAATTGGTTTGATTTCTAAAACTTTTGTATTTTTTTTACAAAAACTTAGCATCATCATGGCGGCTCCATATAAACCAATTACTTGGTCTGCACTTGAAAAAATTTTTACTTGTTCGCTGAAACTATATATTTCAGGTTTTAAAATAGTAAATCCCCTCGATGATAAATAGTCTTTAATTTCTTTTTCATTTAATAATATTCTGTAATTTTTATACTTACTTAAATTTTTTGATTTAATTAATTTTATTTGATCTCTATCGATAAATATTTTTTTAAACTTTTTTTTATACTGATTTATTGAATAAATCCTATTTAAATAATCAAGTGACCATTTTCGAACTAACATGGGCTGATGGCAGCAAGGATGTGATGTTGCAAATATTCTGTCTGCAAATATGTGTTTGTGCTCATCACTTGAAATTATTCTGTCTTCATTAATACCTAGCATTTTTAAAGAGTCTTTTTGGAATTGATACTTTAAACTCGGAACATAAAATTTATCTATACTTTGAAGCTTAAATTTTTTACAAAATATTTCAATTCTAGGAATTACATCAGTAAACCAATGTGTGAAATTATCCTTAGATGCTCCACCAGAAAGTAAACTAAGCAACTTGCCTTTTATCCTTTTTTGAAATTTTGGTGTACCTGTCTGCAAAGTAATATTTTTTGAAATCTTATTATTTTTACTATTTATCTTATCGAACTTTGAATATTGTAGGGATGCGTTTGAAAGATAATTATTTTTAGAGATATATGCTGTAGTATCATTAGAGTCAGTAAATATTCTACCGTTTTTTAACTGAAAAATTATATAATTATTAGAGTCAATTTTAATTTTTGTTTCTATAACTGTTTCATCTTTCTGTTTTTTATTTAGTACTTTTGGTATTTTAAAAAAATAAAGAAATAATTTGTTTAAAATAAGTTTGTACAAATGTCTTATCTTTTTTTTGAACAATTTATTCATTTATCAAGTTTCTTTTTTTAATTGCTCTAACTTGATTTTTTTTTGCAGGCTGCTGTTCTTGTCGTATAATAATTTGAATTTTATTTTATGATTAACTTTTATTCTTATTTTTTTTGCATTTCTTACTTCTATATTGTCTGCAACAGCACTAATAGGTCTTTTAATTGGATTTAGATTTTGAATAATAACTTGAGATTTATCACTCAATATTTTTCCTTTCCACCTTCTAGGTCTAAATGCGCTAATTGGAGCAACAGATATTTTTTTTGAATTTAAATTTAATATAGGTCCGTGTACGGACATATTATAAGCTGTACTGCCTGCTGGAGTTGAGACTAAAACTCCATCTGAAATTAGTTTTTTAATGATAAATTTTGAACCATTTTTTATTGAAACTGATGCCGCTTGTCTACTTTGTCTTAATATAGAAACCTCATTTATAGCTAAACATTTTTTTATTTTCTTTTTTCTTAATACTTTCATTTCTAATGGAGAAATTTTTGTAATCTTTGATTTTTTAAGATTTCTTATTAAATTCTTTTTAGAAAACTTATTCATAAGAAATCCATAATTGCCAGAATTTATTCCATAAAATAAATTAGATAATTTATTATTTCTTTTTAAGGTTTGAAGCATAAAACCGTCTCCACCAATAACGATTACTAAATTATGTCTTTTGAATTTATTTTCTTCAATAGTTTTTTTTACAAATCTTTTAATCTTAAAAGATTTATCATTCTTATCTGAAATAATAACTGGTTTGTTCATTCTATTTAGTGGTGCCCTCGGCCAGACTCGAACTGGCACTCCCAAAAGGGCAAGGATTTTAAGTCCTTTGTGTCTACCAATTTCACCACGAGGGCACAATATTAATTATTAATGACATTTATATTATTTTATTTATCTTATAAAGTATATTTTCTAATGAAAAAAATCTTAATTTATAACTCAGGAGGAGGTCTAGGTGATTCTATACAATTATTCACTTTAATATTAAGCCTTCAAAATCATTTTAAATCTTCAGAATTTTTTTATTTGGGAGCACATGAAAATCATTTTCAGGGAAAATTAAAGGAATTTAATATAAATGTTAAAACACTTGATCTCGGACTCAGGTACTTTGGTTTCAGATGGTGGCATTTATTTTTTGTTAAAAATCAATTTTTAAAGAAAAAATTCGAGAAAATTGACCTCATAATAGATTTACAGTCAAAAATAAGGAACACGCTTATATTAAAAAGAATACCACATGAACATTTTTATTCGTCAACTTATGGCTTTAAATTTTGTTCAAAAATATACGATTATTCAAAAGAAAAACATTTAGAAAATTTAAGCAATTTCTTAAATGCGAATATTAAAATATCTAATTTTAATTTAAAAAGTATACAAGAAAAGTACTTAATAGAAGCAAAGAGATTATTGCCAGATAAAAATTATGTAGGTTTCTCATTAACACAAGGAAATTTGTATAGAAATAAAAGTTGGTCCTTAGACAATTTTATTAACCTTGCCTATAAAATTTCTGATAAGAATAAAATTCCAGTTTTTTTTGTCGAAAAAAAAGACACAGCAATAGTTAAAAAGATAAAATATAAATTACCAAATGCACTATTTCCAGAGCATCATTCAAGAATTTCTTGCCCTGCTTTAGTAACTTTACTAGCTACTAGACTTGATTTAGCTATTTCTATTGATAATGGTGTCATGCATATGATGAGTCTAGCCGGTATTCCTATGATAGTTCTTTTTGGTCCAACTGACTCAGAAAAATTTGCTCCCAGAATAAATTCTATTAAGGTCTTGGATAGTAAAAAAATTTATAATTCTAATGATATCAATAAAATTACTGTTTTGGATGTTTTCAAATTGATTTAAATTTTTAATGTTTGAATTTTTTTTATTTTAATAAGCTTTATCAAATCTTTGTTAACATTTTTCAGTTTTTTTTTTGATACAGATCTAGTTACAATTGAAACGCCTATTTTGCCTAATCTAAAAAAAGGATAACTGCCAATATCCACAAATTTTTGATATTTTTTTTGTATCAAACCTAGGGGTCTAGAAATATTACTTTCAACAGTAAAGAGATTCAACGTTTTACTGTGCACTTTTGATCCTTTAATCAAATACTTTTTACAATTTTCAATCATAGAATTTAAAATTGAAGGAACTCCAGGAAGAGAGAGAACATTTTTTGTTATGAACCCTGGGGCAGCACTTGACGGGTTGTAGATAAGTTTAGATCCTCTTGGCATTTTTGCCATTTTTTTTCTGCCATCATTAAATTTTGATTTACCGTAATAATTTTTTAAAATCTTAAAAGCTTCTTTATGATACTCGTATTTAACTTTAAAAGCTTTAGAAATAGATTTAGCAGTTATATCATCATGCGTTGGACCAATTCCCCCAGTAGTAAATACATAGTTAAATTTTTTTGATAAAACTAAAACATTCTTGATAATTATCTTTTCTAAATCTGGAATAATTCTTACTTCTTTTACGGATATTCCACATTTTTCATTTAACCAATTTGATATAAATGCCACATTTTTATCCTGAGTTCTTCCTGAAAGGATTTCATTACCAATAATTAAAATTGCAGCATTTACTTTTTGGTTTTTTTTCTTCATAGATTGATATTTATATATGATCTTAGAAAATAAATTAATACCTGGTATTTTTATAAAAAGATATAAACGTTTTTTTGTAGATGTTCAAATTAATA
>MDSV01127656.1_pt1 | contig 10710 bp, 13 predicted proteins | sample 810851 | NCBI WGS metagenome assembly MDSV01 (sample SAMN05326640, study PRJNA326480) | marine metagenome | isolation source: seawater | place: Atlantic Ocean: North East | collected 2012 | reverse complement strand
TTATTAATGGTAAAAAAAAAATTTTTAAAGAAACCACTCTTATAGTCATCTCCATAAACATTTGCTAATCTAAGAATTCTAAAGTAATTCACATTTTGTTTAATATAATTTTCTGCTTTAAACTTTAGTCTTGCGTATGAGTTTGCTGGTGCTAATTTTGATTTTTCTGTTGCTGGAAATATTTTATAACCGTAAACTAAGCATGAGGACATAAAAACGTATAGTATCTCTTTTTTAACAACGTTGATTAAATCAATAATATTTTTGTTTCCTTTAACTATAATTTTTTCAAATATTTTTTTTTCTGCTATTTGACCGCTTAAATTGATGATTATATCAATATCTGTTTTGATATATTTAGCTAAAGATTTTTTTTTTAAAACATCAATTTCCGATAATTTATGAGAAGGTAAGACTAATTTATATTTATTTTTAAGCGCATTTGTCAGTGAACGACCAATATATCCATTAGATCCAATTATAAGTATTTTTTGCATTCTAATTAATAAGTATTTTGCTTCTGAATTTTAATTTTTTTAAATTTTAGGTTCTTAATAATTTGCACTATTTTTTTTGATGATCCTCCTGAACCATAAGGATTTTTTATATTTTTAATTTTTTTATAAAAGGTATTGCTTAGAGCTTTCTTAATTCCTTTTTGTATATCATTGCAATTGTTGCCAACGTCAATAACATTTTTTCCCTTAAATCTGCCTTGTTGTCTGGATCCAATATTAACAGCTGGTTTTTTAAAAGTTGCCGCCTCATGAATTCCCGAACTTGAATTACCTAAAATTAATTCACAATTTTTTAACAAAGTTTTATAATCAGCTAGTTTTAAATGACTTGTGTACAACATTTTACTCACCTTAATTTTGTTTACAATCGTTTTTGCGCCATAATCGTTATTAGGTAATATAAAAAATATTTTATAATTAAAATTTTTCAATGCCTCAAAAACATTGTTAATATGTTTTTTAATAAGTTTTTTTTCACTAGTCACTGGGTGCTGTATAACAAGTATATATTTTTCAGTTAGATTTAAATTATATTTTATTTTCATGTAAGATTTAGGACGATCCTCTGTGTTTAATAAAGCATCTATTGAAGGACAACCTACTTTATAAATTGATTTTTTGAGTTCACCCATTTTGATTAACCTTTTTTTAGCGTCAGAATTAGAGACAAAATGTAAATGAGAAAATTTACTCATAGCATGTCTTAATGACTCATCAATATTTCCAGAGACCTCCCCACCTTGAATATGTCCTACTGGAATATTCATATGCGCTCCGATTGTAGTTAGTGAAAAATTTGCCGCTATATCAAAACCTGATAATATAAAATCTGGTTTTTCAATTTCTATAATTTTTGTTAAGTATTTAAAGCATCTTGCTAAAGCCCTACTCATTCCACCAATATCATCTTTTTTAAGATATTTTTTGTCAAACATTTTGAACTTATATGAAATTTTAAAACCATCATTAATTATCTCATTTATTGTTTTACCAAAAGACTTTTCTAGATGAATTCCTGTTACGACCAAGACATATTTTAAAGTGTGTTCATTATTAATTTCTTTCAATATCTCTTTAAAACGACTGTAATCGGCTCTTCTTTCGGTTACTAGTAAGATTTTTTTCATGTTTGATTTAGATGTCAGTTTTTTTTATCAACGTATTTTCTTTAACTGCTTTCTTCAACTTTTTTCCAATTAGTTTTTTATAATTATGTATTCTAAAATCACCTATACCCGGACGTTTTAAAAAGAAATTTTTTAGACTTAGTTTCTCTCCTTGTGATAAATTTTTTGTTGCTACAGCAGATGCAAACGCAAAATTAATTGTTTTAATTTCTTCTTTTACTGGTTTTTTGTTATTAGATCCCTTAGATAAAAAAATTTGTTCTACACCAAAAATTAATTCCTTCAATTCATCTTGATCCATTGAAGCTGAAATGTCTGGACCCTTAATTTTTTTAGTATCGACAAAATGTTTTTCTACAATTGATGCACCTAATGCAATAGCACCTAAGGAGGAGTAAATATTAGAGCTATGGTCTGAAAGACCAATTATTGCTTTCGGAAAATTTTTCTTTAAGATTTTCAAATCATCTAGTCTAATTAAATGAGGCGGTGTCGGATAAATATTTGTGCAATGTAGTAATGCGTAGGGATTTTTGTATTTCTCAAAAATTTTCACAGATGGTTTAATAGATTTAATAGAATTCATTCCTGTGCTTAAAATTATAGGTTTTTTTTGTTTAGCAATATATTCTACAAGCAAATAGTTGTTACATTCTCCTGAGCCAATCTTAAATGCTGGAATTTTGAATTTGATTAACCTATCTACTGCTTTTCTTGAAAAAGGGGTGCTTATAAATATCCTGTTTTTTTTTTTAATGTATTTCATAAGCTTAAATTCGTCTTCCTCATTTAGTGAACAATTTTTTATAATGTCGAAGATATTCTTTTTTGAATTTCCAGGTTTAATTTTTTTTGCTTCTAATGACATTTCGTCTTCTGGTATGTGTGTTTGATGTTTTATGATTTTAGCTCCACTCTTAATTGCTGCATCTGCGATTTTAATAGCCCTTTCAATTGAGCCATTGTGATTGATTCCTAACTCGGCAATCACTATAGGTTTATGTTTTATTCCAATATTAATATTTCCTATTTTCATAAATTAGTAAATTTTATTAGTTAAACTCATAACTTTGTGTGACTCTTCTAAACTACAAAGATTATTTTTTTTATTAAACACAAATTTTATTAACTCTACTGTTTGATTGTACAATCCTGGTTTGATTTTTTTTTTTTCACAACTTTTAATATTTATTTTTTCATAATTTCTTGTATTAAAATTTTTGATTTTTAATGTCTCTAATGGCTCTAAATTATATGATTTTTTCTCATTAGTAACACTAACTCTCCAAGGACCTGGCATATTCCACAAAGCGTTATATAAAAATACATCGCCGGAGTCATATCTTGCCAAAAAGGTCAATATTCTTGATTTTTTATTTAAGAAAAAAGTTTTTTTCTTAAAATCATTTATTTTTCCCCTGCAGAAGATATTTGTATAATCAATTAAGTGTGTAGAATTTGCAAACATCCAGTTTTTTTTTATCTTCATTGGTAATTTAATTACTCTCTTATCATAGATATTTTGTTGATCCATTATTTGTATTACTCTTTTTTTTAAACTTATATTGGACTTGATATATTTTGTACTTTCATAATTTCTTCTATTAAAACCGACGACAATGTCTTTTTCTCTTTTTAAATTTTTTGCAATTGAATAAATTTCTTTGCTTTCATTATAATTTAATCCTAATGGCTTTTCAGAAAATATTTTCCACGGATATTTTAGCGATTGAATAATAATTTTCTTAACGCTTGTTTCAGTGACAGCAATAATCAACAAATCTGGAGAAGTTTTTGTATAAAGACTTTTTATATTTGAACATACACTTTTAATTTTATATTTTTTAGCTAATTTTGAGGCTTTAACACCTTTAAGGCTCATTATCCCTTGTATTTTAATTTCTTTAAATTTCTTAAAAGCTTTAATATGTTCTTCGGCCATGTAGCCAGCACCAATAACCGAAACTTTTAAAAATTTTTTTGATGTTTTTTTTATGCCCATTTGAATGTAAAGTTTTTTTTAAAATTACTTATTTCTACTGTAGTACCTTTGTTTAAACTAGAATAATAAGCTGCAGATAAGATTTTAACAACATTGATACTATCTTCAATACTTGAAACTTTCTTATCCTTTAAAAAATGTGAAATATTTTTTTTCGTTCCAAATTTTATTGATGAAGTTGTGACTTTTTTTCTTTTTATAACTGAAGGAAGGCCGTAAAAATTTGACTTTTTGTAGAAATATTTTTTTTTTCTAAAATTAAAATAAATATTTTCACCCAAATAATCTAAAAAAATAAAACCATTTCTAAAATTAAAAAATAAATTAAAACCATGAGATTGGTTATTTGATGTATTGATTGTTAATGTCTTATTTTCGGAATTTTTACAAAAAATTTGCCCAGCAAAATCTTTAAATTTTTTTCCTCTTGGGTTTGAAGAAAGTTTTTTTTCAAAGTTTGCACTAACTTTAATTATCGGCTTTTTAATCAAAAAATTAAATAGCTCTATAATATGAGTTCCATTCATTGCTAAACCAATATTTCCTGCAATTAAATTCATGCTTATTAGCTCATCCTTTTTATAATTTTTCACCATTTGAAATAGGTCTTCAATTTCTTGAGTAAATCTAGACTGATGGTTTACGCCAATTTTTAATTTATATTTTTTTTTAATTTTTTCTATTTTTCTACAATCTGCTAATGAACAAGCAATCGGTTTTTCGATATAAAGATATTTTATTTTTTTTGAAGAAATTTTTTCTATGAATTCAAATTTTTTATCAGAAGTAGTTGAAACAATGACAATAAAATAATTTTTTTTTTTTACATCAGCATTACAGGAGCTATAAATTCTCACTTTTTTTGATTTAAAATCTTTTTTATTTTCAATTTTAAGTTTATTTTTTTCAATGATATCAATAGATTTGAAGCCTAGTTCTGATAGAATCTCGAAGTAAATTTTCCCCATTCTTCCATATCCAATTATGAGAGCTTTTTTATTATACATTATTATTTTGTAAGTAGTTAGCAAGAAACGTATTTCCTTCATCACTTAAATGACATAGGTCTAAAAATAAGTTTTTATCGTAGTTAAAATCTTTTAAAAATAAATTTGCATCTTCAAACTTGATTTCATTTCGATAGCATTGATCTTGAATAAATTTTTTATGTTCAATATAAATTTCTTTATTCATAAACTTATCAAAGAACTTTTCGCCTAAATATACTCTTTGATTTTCGTAGATAAATTGTTCTTGTTCATTTAATTTTTTTTTGGCCCAGCCTATTCCTGGCTGAAGAATATAAGTAATTTTAAAATTACCTTTTAATGATAATGCTTTCCAACAATCAAAATCATTTTTAATTATATCCTTAAGGTGATTTTTTTTTTGTTCAAATGAAATATTTTTAAAAAATTTGTTTTTTTTAAACACTGATCCTACTGGCAAAATATACGATAGAAAAGCAAATATTTTTTTAAATGTAGAAAATTTTTTACATAAATAGTCTATTATAAAGAAAAATTTATTTTTACCTAAAATCCATTTTTCGGAACTAAAAGAAGTATATTGTGACCAAAATTGATAAAATCTCATATCTTCAGAATAAATTCCTCCAAACTCTGGATAAAAAAAACTAGACTTTTCAGCTGCTAAAGCTAAATCATTTACTCCTGAAAGAATGTATACATTTTTTATCTTTGGTAAAAATCTTTTAAAGTTTTGAAAAATAATTAATTCTTGCTGAGATGTAGCGCCTCTGACACCAAAATTTTGACAAAAAATTCCCGTTTTACTTAACTGAGAAGAAATTGTTTTCTTATCTGAAGTAGCTCCCATGCCAAATGCAGAACTGCCTCCTACTAGTACGTTGCAAAATTGTTCTTTTAGTTTCACCTGTTTCAAACTTAAATTTTCTCCTCTGTTATTAGTAGATTTTCTAAATCCAAGTTCATCTGTATTTACATGCTCTGAGGAATAATTAGGGCTGTTCACAAACATGACATAAGGTCTAAATTCGTGTGGCATATTTTTATATGAATAATAACCCTCTGTGTTTCTATTCATATTTAAATATTTTTTAATTTCGACTGACATTTATTTAATCTAAATTAATTTTTTTTATTTTTATTCAATTCATTTTTAAGTTCATCATATTCTTTTAACTTTCTTTTCATAAAATTTATTGTAAGTTGAGTTTTTTGACTTACGCCTCTAGGAGTTAAAAGATATATGTAGCCGAGCTTACTTTTGCTTTTTTTAAAATTATTAATTTTGATTAATCCCTTTTCTTTTAATGCTTTAAGACAATAGTTTAATTTACCTAAACTAATATCTAAACTCTTTGCCATGTCCCTCTGTGTAGAATTAGGTTTATTAGCTATTTTTCTTAAAATGTTAAAAAGTAATGTATTTTTATTAATGTTCATTTAATGAACATATACTATAGAATTGACAGAATTCGTCAATATTTATATAGAATTATTGCACTTGGTGTTTAAGTTTCCATTTTTTTGAGCTTTTATTAAACTCCCACAAATGTTTTGACCTAAATTTATTAATAATTTGCCAAAATTCTGACTCAGAAACTGAAATGTAGTTCAAAAAATCGCTAAAATATTTATTTGGAAATTCTTGATCGTATTTATGTACTAAACTCACCCCTTCTTCCCTAGTGATTTTATCATTTCTTATTTCCTGTGCAGCATCATAAGTTGCTCGCCCAATTCCAAATTTTATCAAAGTAGTGTAGTAATGGAACGTATCAATTTTATCATCAATACTTGAATATTTTGAATAGGATCCTTCTGTTCGATTCTCGTTGGGCTTGAAGCCAGTATTCTCAGAAGCATAATAAAAACATTCTTGAGGATCCCATTTTTTATAATGACCCAAATAATGGACTTCAATTTTATTTTTAATTATCTCTTTTTCGTTTAAAGGTAAGTATGGAGTAAAGTCTCTAACTTTATAATGATATCTTTTAATTATATCGTTAATACTTAATCCCCCTAATTTAATTGAATTAATTGATTTAGATGAAAAAAATTTATTATTCATTTTTGGTGAATTATTCTCCGATATTACATTTCCATATTCAGCTTGATTCTCACCGTACATAATAAGTGAAATACCAAATTTTTGAGCCATCAGTGGTCCAATTATTCTCTGGCCTAGGATAAATGGCTGAAAAGGATTTAATAAATTTTTAAAAGCTAAAGCTGTTAAAAGTCTATGCAAAACACCATTCGGTGTATAAAGCATATTATCTAAACCACCAACATGACTCCAGTTGAAAAAATTTTTCCATCCAATTTCGGTATATAAGTGAGGAGACCACGTTACTGTTAAAGGGTTCATGCCATATTTAGTTTTTAGTATATGAGATGTGAAGCTACTGTCTTTACCGCCACTACCAGGAACAATTACGTCATAACCACTTTTTTTTCTGTGTTTATTAAGTAGTTTTTTTAATTCTCTCTCTCTTTTATTCCAATCGATTTTTTTTTTAATCTCTGCAAATCTGCAAGCAGAACAAATTTGATCTTTATCAAAATTTATAGAATTTTTTTTTTCTTCTTTTTTAGATTTAAATTCAACAGTTGATGAAGGTCTCTGATTTGAGATTACACATTTTTTACAAAATAAAACTTTTTTAGGTAGTCCGTAATCACCGATCAGTCTGCTCATAATATTTCATCAATTGTTGCTTTTAATAATTTTAAACCTTGTTTACCGCTTTTTTCTGGGTGAAATTGAAAACCGATTAAATTATTTTTTTTAATTGCTGATATGAATTTTTTACCACCAAAATTTGATTTTGCAATTTCAAGTTCTTTTTTAATTTTTTGAATAGCAAATGAATGAACAAAATAAAACTTTTTATTATTAAATTTCTTAAAAATAGAAAATTTTTTAAAAGAAAAATTAACATTTTTCCATCCGATATTAGGTAGTTTTGTTTTTTTACTCTCTGTAGGAAGTTTTTTTATAGAGAAATCAATTAAACCTAAACCCTTTGTTTTTCCATCTTCGTAACCCCAGGAGCCCATAATTTGCATACCCAAACAAATCCCAATTATTGGGGTTTTTTTTTGCACTAGTTTATTGATAAAAATATCGATTTTTTTTTTTTTAATTAGTTTCATCGCTTTTTTGAAGGAACCAACTCCAGGTATTATGTAAATATCACTTTTTTTTTTTTGGTTTGCGCTATAATAATTAACTTTAAAACCTAAAAATTCTAAAGTATTTTTAAGGCTTAATATATTTCCTAAACCATAATCAATAATAATTATTTCTTTAGACATTTATAGCTTTTTTGATTTCTTTTATTGTTGATAAATTATAATGAAGAATGCTTGAAATTGCTATTGCGTCTTTTTTAAGATTTTTTTTAATTTTTTTTATATGTTCAATAGATCCACATCCTCCGCAAAAAATTAATGGTGTTTGGATTTTCTCTTTTTCAAGAAAGCTCAATAAATCTATATCAAAGCCTTTCTTGGTGCCTTCATTATCAATTGATGTTACTAAAATTTCACCACACTTAAATTGTTGTATTTTTTTTAACCAATCTTTTAGATTTATACCTGTCACATCTCTTCCGTTGTGAGTATAAACTTCCCAAATATTCTTTCTATTTTTTCTAGTTTCTATTGATACAACTATGGTTGAACTTCCAAAAAATGATACTGCTTGCTTTATAAATTTTGGACTCTTAACAGCAGCAGAGTTTATTGCTACTTTGTCTGCTCCAGAGTTTAGTGCCTGTTGAATGTCCTCAACACTTCTAATTCCTCCTCCTACAGTAATTGGAATAAATATGTTTTTTGTAATTTTTTTTATAATTTCAAATATATTATTTCTACCATATAAACTCGCAACCACATCCATAAAAAGCAATTCATCTGCTCCATCCAAATAATATTTTTTTCCCAAAATATTTGGGTCGCCAATTTTTCTTAAACCCTCGAAGTTTATGCCTTTAATTACAGAGTTATTTTTTATTTCTATTCTAGGTATTATTCTCATCAAATTTTTATAATTTTCTTAATATATATATTATTATGTTCATAATTTGAACAATTTAATTAATTTATTTTTCTTTTAATTGATTAATTGTTAAAATTTTTTGTAGTTATAAAAAATTTTTAGAATTTATTGTCATTTAAACTGCCTTTGAAATAAAATTATAGAAGTTGACAATCCTACCCCAAAACCACAGAAAATTATTTTTTTCTCCTTTTTAAATTTTTTCATATTTTGTTTAATAAGCAATGGTATTGATGTAGAAACTAGATTTCCATGTTTTTCATAATTAATTGGAAAAAAAATTTTAGGATCAATTTTTTTTTTTATTTGACTCATTACTATTTTGCCAGCTTGGTGAGAATAAATAGAACCTACGTGCTTACTCATACTTGTAATTTTTGGTACCACTTCTTTTAAGGCAAAAGTTACAACAGCGGGTCCATTCATTTTGATTTCTTTCTTATTAAATTGTAGATCATTGAATGTATTTATAAGATTGTTAAAAAATTTTTTTTTTAATTTTAAACCATCTTTTTTATATTTAATTATAGTTGCAGACGCTCCATCGCTGAACAAGCACCTAACTGCTTTATCGTTTTTATTTAAAAATTTTGAGTAAGTATCGGCCGTTAAAATTAAAACCTGCGCTTTGTTATTGTTTTTTATAATTTCATAGCTCAGGCTTAGAGCATCTACAAAACCTGTACAACCTTGATTTAGGTTCAAGCAATGCACGTGTGATAAATTCAAAGAGTTAGCTAAGTAATTAGATATTCCAGGAAATTTTATTGATGGTGTATTAGTAACGCTTATGATGTGTGATAAGTTTTTGAGCTTTGAATTTTTAAAAAGTTTACAGGCTCTATATGCTAGACTTTCGGAAGTTTCATTTTTTTTTGCAATTGATCTCCTTTTAATACCGGTTAATGCAAAAATTGATCCTTTTCTAAGATTAAATTTTTTTTCGATTATATCATTTCCTTCTATAAGCGATCCTAAGTGAATTTTAATTTCATCAATTTCAATCATGAAAAAGTATTTATTTTTTTTTTATTGTGCTTTCAATTAAATCATCCACATCTTTGAAATAAATTGCATTTGCAAGTTTTTTATCGTCTAAAGTTTTGGAATATTTTTCCTCAACATTGGTTATCAACATTATCATTGCAACGGAGTCCATAAATTCAGAAATTTTTTTCTGCGGTTTAATTTTATTTTTACTTATATTAAAAGACTCTGAAATAATATTAATATTTTTCATTTTATTTTAATAATAATAGTAGCGGCAAAAAAATTCATAATTTTATATTTTAACCCATAATAATCAGATCTGTTTGGATTGCAATATTCTCTTTCTTTGTTGAGTTCAAAATTTATTTTTATTTCTTTAGTGATCAATTACTATTAGGGAAGTAAATGTTTCTTTAATTTTTATAAACAAATGATTTGATTTAGAGTCAATTAATATATTTGTTGTCTGTAAGACTAATATAAAATTTTGTGAAACCATTTTTTAGTAACTTTTTCTTATAAGAAAATAATAAATTTAAATTATAAGCTGAATTATTTTTTTTGAGGGCGTAAGTAATTAAATGCTTATAATTTTGAGATTTTAAATATTTTAATAAAAGTTTCCAGCTCAAACCCCCTAATCCTAGATTTCTAAAGTTTTTTTTTATAACTATTGAAAAAGTTTTATCTAACTTATTAAAATTGATCATTCCTATGTTTCTGCCTTTATATTTAATTATTAGAAATATTCTTTTTTTATGATTGTTTTTAAGCCATTTGTAAGACTCTCTAGGGATCACCTTCTTCACGTTATTTATTTTGAGATAACTATTATCGTTTCTATAAAAAAGTATGATTTTAATATAATAATTAAAATTGTTTGATTTAAAAATTATTTTTTTAAGATTTAACATTTTGAACAATTCCTTATTAATTTTTAAAAATTTTTTTCAGTGCATAAATCAAGCCAATTGAGCTATTAGTACCGGTCAGCTGCACGCGTTGCCGCGCTTCCACA
>MDSV01084023.1_pt1 | contig 10710 bp, 13 predicted proteins | sample 810851 | NCBI WGS metagenome assembly MDSV01 (sample SAMN05326640, study PRJNA326480) | marine metagenome | isolation source: seawater | place: Atlantic Ocean: North East | collected 2012 | reverse complement strand
GAAATTTATTGAAATACGATTAAGCTTTTTGCAGTTTTACTGCGGAAGGACCTTTTTCGCCGTTCTCAACTTCAAATGTCAGCTCATCACCTTCGTTAAGATACTTAAGACCTGCATCTCTAACAGCACTATGATGAACGAAAACATCTTTTTCTTTATCTTCACGCTCAATGAAACCATAACCTTTTTTACCATTGAACCACTTTACTTTACCTTTAAGACTCATTTACTCGTTCCTTATTTGTTAATATATGTTGTAGTTATTCACAACAATCCCCTAATAATAGATTTCAAATAGAAATGTCAAGTCGAAATATGAGGTTAAAATTTTAATGTAAATTAGCTCAGTATTCCTATTAAATAATGTGGTGGCCAGAGCTGGAATCGAACCAGCGACACAAGCCTTTTCAGGGCTCTGCTCTACCGACTGAGCTACCTGGCCTTATTAAAATCTATAAATTATCCTACCTTTAGTTAAATCATATGGAGTAACTTCAACTAAAACATTATCTCCAGTTAATATTCTTATTCTATTTTTTTTTAATTTTCCTGCAGTATGCGCCAAAACTTCATGATTATTCTCTAATTTTACCTTAAACATAGCATTAGGTAATAATTCTTTTACTTGACCTTTAAATTCTAAAAAATCTTGTTTTGACAATATTAATTCCTTTCTAATTTTATTATAGATTATATTATAATTCAAAATTGTAAACTTATTTTAATCTTTTAATATGTGCTCCACAATTTGACAATTTCTTTTCTATATTTTCATATCCTCTATCCAGATGATAGATTCTATTTATTATAGTTTTTTCTTTAACCGCAAGACCCGCTAAAACTAAACTAACAGACGCCCTTAGGTCGGTTGCCATAAGTTCTGCTCCATAAAGCTTGCTTCCTCCAAAAATTTTTGCTTTATTTCCTTGAATTTCAATATTGGCCCCCATTCTTCTTAATTCAGATACGTGCATAAAACGATTTTCAAAAATATTTTCCTTTATTTGTGATATTCCTTCAGCTTTTGTCATCAATACCATTAACTGCGCTTGCAAATCGGTGGGAAAACCAGGATAAGGTTTTGTTTCAACTTTAATGTTTTTTATTTTTTTTAGACCTTTAATAAGTACAAAGTTTTTTCTTTTTTTTATTTTAATCTTCATTTTGCTTAATAAATTTAATTCAGTATTTATAATTTTTGGATCAATGTTGGTAATTTTTATTTTCCCATTTGTTATTGCTGCAGCAATAATATAAGTACCAGCCTCTATTCGATCAAAAATGACTTTATGATTTGCTGGTCTTAGTTCTTTTACACCTTGTATATTTATACTTCTCTCTCCAGTTTGGTTAATTTTACATCCTAGTTTTTTTAAAAAATTAATAAGATCTTTAACTTCAGGTTCTGAGGCACAATTTCTCAATCTTGTCGTTCCTTTTGAAAAACAGGCTGCAATCAATATATTTTCTGTAGCACCAACAGATATTTTTGGAAATCTTATTAAGCAACCCGTTAATCCTTTTTTTGCTGATGCAAGAATATAACCATTTTTTACTTTAATTTGGGCTCCCATTTTTTTTAATGCCTTTAAATGTAAATCGATTGGTCTAGATCCAATGGAACATCCACCGGGTAAGGATACTTTTGCAATTCCAAATTTAGCTAAGAGGGGACCTAGAACTAATACACCTGCACGCATAGTTTTTAAAAGATTATATGAAGCAAATGTTTTTAGTTTGCCTTTGTTTAAAATTTCAATTTTTTTTTTTTCTTTATTTAATTTAACTGAAGAACCAATAGTGCTTAAAAGAAGAGCCATAGTTTCCACATCGCGTACTATAGGTATATTTTTGATTACAATTTTATGATTTGTAAGTATCGTTGCTGCAAGTATTGGCAATGTAGCATTTTTTGAACCAGAAATTACAATTGTGCCTGATATTTTTTTCCCGCCTTTAATTTCCAATTTTTGCATTAATTTTTAGACTATACTTTTGGCAAAGTGACACCAGTTTGTTTCATGTACTTTCCATTTCTTTTTTCATAAGTTACTTCAGGTTCTTCGTCGCCTTTAAGAAAAACAAACTGTGCGGCTCCCTCGTTTGCATAAATTTTTGCAGGCAATGGTGTGGTATTAGAAAACTCAAGCGTAACGTGGCCTTCCCATCCTGGTTCAAGGGGAGTGACATTTACAATTATTCCACAACGTGCGTAAGTTGATTTTCCAAGACATATAACTAAAACATCTTTTGGTATCTTAAAATATTCTACCGTACTTGCTAAAACGAATGAATTTGGTGGTATTATACATTCAGCAGTTTTTCTAGAAACAAAGCTATTATTTCTAAAATTTTTAGGATCAACTATTGCTGAGTCTACATCAGTAAAAATTTTAAACTCATCAGAAACTCTTGCATCGTAGCCAAAAGAAGATAGGCCATAGGAAATTTTACCTTCTTTTTTTTGTTCAGGAATAAATGGTTTTATCATACCTTTATCAAGCGCCATTTTTCTAATCCAACGATCTGACAAAACACTCATTTATTTTTCTTTATTTTATTTAGGAAAATTTTTCTTTTTTTAAGATTATTTTTTAATGATCTTGCAATTCTTTTCTTCTTATGTTCCTTTTGTAAACTTGTACGCATTCATTTTATTTTCCACTTGGATTTGTTAAATCATCTAAAGTTATTGTTTTCTTAATATCATGAGTTTTTACTTCTTCTTTAGCTGTGTCGGACCCTCCAGAGGATAAAGCTCTTTTAGCTCTACGTTCTGCAAGTCGAGCTCTTCTTTTCGCTTCTTTCAGCATAGCCCGTTCGCCACGTTTTGATTTATAATCGTAATGTATGCCCATAAATTTACCATCTGTCGATATTAGTTTTTACTTTGTTGCTTAGCACATTGTCAAGTTACATAAATATTATGGCGATTTCTTGTGTCTAAAAAAACTTAAAATTTGAAGATTCTAATTATACGAGAGCTTAAATTGCCTTGTGTTGGTAATTTACATTTACCCCTTTTTAGAAGCTTTAATTTCGCTTACTACTTTATCAGATATAGATTCTTCCAAATCAAACCAAATTGGTAAACACAAATGCTGCATTGGAATTTGTTTACTATTTCCGAGTGCATAGTCATAAACTTTTGATGTCGTTGTTGTGAGTTTTGGTAATAATTGAGAAATATTTTGACTAGAAGAGGTAATAGTAAACTTATAGTAATTACCTTTTGCTAAATTATTTTCTTGAGAAATATAATCTATATTTAGCTTATCACAGATTTCTAAATACTTTTTTGCTATTTCTGATTTATTTTTTATTATTTCTTTATATTCTTTTACTACGGCATAAATCATCAATGCTTGTATTTCTGAAAGTCGAATGTTACATCCAATGCTCATTTTTTGTTTAAAACGATCATAAGCAATAAAATCTTGTAAAAGTTGGCCTAAACTATTATCGTTAGTTACTACAATGCCACCTTCGCCTGCAAAAACTGCTTTGGTTGAGTAAAAAGAATAAACTCCAGCATTACCAAAAGTACCAGAAAACTTTTTATTAAATGTTGAACCAAAACTATGTGCACTATCCTCTAATAATATAATGTTTTTTTCTCTGCAAAACTTAGCAATTTTTTCTATATCAGGATTTATTATTCCACCAATATCACTTAACATTATGACCAACTGATTTAAGTTTTTTTTATAATTTTCTACTGCTGACTCTACGTCTTCAAAACTTGGCATTAATGTTTTTAACTTACAATCAATAAAGTTTACTAAATTATAACCTGCTGTTTTTGTTATTGTTTTTACACCATACATAGTGTTTGATTGGATCATAACATCAGTTCTTCCGAAATATTCTTTATAAATTAGTAATAGCGCAACAAGACCGCTGCCATTTGAATTAACGCATATTGCGTTCTTTACACTAGCAATTATTTTAATTTTTTTTGCAAGCTCTTCGTTCCAAGGTCCCTCTGCTAGTTTTCCTGAATTAAAAATCTTATCTTGGTTATTTTTAAAAAACTCAATTGATTTTTTAGGAAGCTTAATAGTGCTCATATTTATAATTTAGCTTTGTAGCTCTCCCCAAATTGTATCCGAAACTAAATTTGTAAATTTTCCATTATCTTGTGAGGTAGTAAAAATTTTTTTTGGATTTTTTTTATATACTAATCTATAAAATTCTGGTGCTAAACTAAAGGCTAAACTAAATTTTCCCGGAATAACTGACCATACATTTTGATATTTTGAAACTTTATTTATGTGAAATAAATAATTTCTATTTTCTTTTTTTATAGAAACTTCATTTTTCACACCTATATATTTTTTAATAACCTCTATTTTAGGGTTTTGTTTTTTATGTTCATTAATCATAAAATTAAAATACTTTTCTGCTTCTTTTTTATCACTTAAACTTATTCCTCCAATTAATCCATAAGATTTTTTTTTAGTTATAATATTTATACAATTTTTTTTAAAACAATCTAGCTCTACAAAAGATTTAGAGTTTTCTTTTACATTTTTAACAACGGCAATAGGAGCAAAAGTTTTTGTAATTTTAAAATTGCTAAATTTTTCAATTTCACCACCCGAGCAAACAGCTAGATTCTTTGCCTCAAAAGTTCCATTAGCACATTTTGCTATTACAGTTCCATTTGAATTATTAATTTCAGTAAGTTCATTGTTAGTAATTATTTCTAGTCCATTATTTACTGCAGTTGCTATCATGTCTCTAAGTAAATGACGAGAATTAGTTGTAAAATCTGTTGTTTCAATATCTAAAAATTTTTTCTTATAAAAAATAATTTGAATTAGATTTTTTATAATAGATTGGTAATATTTTACATTTAAACTCTCTAAAATTCCCGCACGCCGTCTCAACCAGTCATGTTCGCGAATTCTATTAATTAGTGTTACCGATCTTGATACGTTATAAATCCAGTTAAGCATAAGTTTTCTACTTTTTACCCTATACTTAAAATTAATATAATTTGAATTAAACCATCCTTTTTCAGTTTCAACAATTTTTAATCCTTTTTCTGATGGTTTTAAATTCATTTTTGGAAATGATGAATAAAATTCTAAAAGATCATCCAATGAGCCTAATATATATTTAAGTGTTTCCATTTTATTTTTTTCTAAAGTATATAGAGAGCCTGTATGTATCCATTCATGAAATTCACGTGTTGTTTCTGAAGCTAGTTTATTATTTTTTTCAATGAGGGCTACGGAATGTCCTTCGCGTGTTAAAATTTCACTTAAGGCAATACCTGTCACTCCACCCCCAACGATAATCCAGTCAAATTTTTTCATCTTATTTTTTAGTGAAAGTAGTCAATCCTAATTTCTTATGCTTTATTCTTGATGAAGCACAATGAAGGTGTGTCCTATCTACAATAAGAGACTCCCCAATTTTCCAGTTAAATATATATTCTACCTCCATACCTTTTAAATTATTTATATCAATATGATTTAAATATTTATTATGTAATTCTTTATCAAATTCTTTTTTGCCGATATGTTCGGATGATCTATCATTCTGACCAGGTTTAGGTATAAATTTTAATTCCTCTGGATCAATAGTAAAAGTTGTAGATCTACCATACCATCTTTTTTTAAAAAATATTGAATCTCCATAATCTGTCAAAGGAGTAATGATTTGTTTGTAGATGATTGCGTCTTCATCAAAACCTGAGTCCACATGAACTGGTAATGGATCAAAACTTTCATGATAAAGTCCATAATAGTCTAAACCTTTTTCAGATTTTAATGTATCCATTTTAAAATCTCCTATAAATTCTTTAAGTCTATTAAAATACATTTGATCTAGTTCTTTATTAAAGTTTTGTTCCCAAGCTTTTTTTTTAATATTTTGTTTTTTATTAAAAGTTCTTTCGGGCAATACACTATAATGTTCCTTTATCATTTCTATTTCTTTTGCAGTAAAAATTTGAACCTTTTTAGGTGATGACTCTAAACTTTTTATTTTATCTAAATATTTATGTTTCATAATTTTTTACTATTTGAAATAAAACTTTCTCACAATAAAAGCAATGATTAAGATTGTAAAAAAAGCAATTAAAGGAATATAAATTTCCGGTGCTAATACAATTGTAAAAATTCCCAATTCTGCATTTTGGTCTATAATTTTTTCTATCCCCTCTCCAAGAGCAACGGTCACAAACATGGATGGTAAACATCCTACAAAAGTAGCAATAAAATAATTTTTTACCTTCATATTGAATAATAATGGTAAAATATTTTGTACTGCATAAGGGGCTCCACCACCTCCTATAAATCTAAAACAACTAAAATAAAAAATGTCATTTTTTATAAAAAGTTTTTTCAATTTAGAAAATTTTTTGTTCAATTTCTCTTTGATTGTTTCACCAAAAAAATAACCTGCTAACATATATAATAGAGTTGCGCCTAACGTAGTTGAAGTTAATACTATAGCTACTCCCCACCACTTACCAAACACAAAGCCTGAAAATAATAATAATGGCATCGCGAATCCTAGACACAAAACCCAAATGATACAAATGAAGAAAAAAACTAATGTTAGAGATAAAAAGTTATTATTTTTATAATGTAAAATTATATCCTTATTTTCCCTAATAAATTCATAGCTAGTTAAATCTTTAATATCAACTATAGAAAATAAAAAATATAAACCAACCGAAAGTATCATTAAATAGGTTATTCCAAGAATAAGTTTTATATTTAGAGAGTTTAAATTCATAAATAAATTTTTATCTGTACTTATATGTGCTTATTACTTATAAATAGCAAAAAATTTTAACAAGAGCTAAATAAATTTTATGAAAAGAACATACCAACCAAGCCGAATCGTTAGAAAAAGAAGACACGGCTTTAGATCTAGAATAAAAAAAAAAGGCGGCAGGAAGACTATTGCTAGAAGAAGAGCAAAAGGACGAAAAAGACTTTCTGCTTAAATTAATTTCTAAAAATGATTAAATTTAAGAGTCTAAATAAAAGTGAACAATTTATAAAAATTTTAAAAAAAAAAAGGTTGAATACAAAATATTTTACAATTTATTTTGATAGAAAAGCAAAAAATTTAAACAAATATTTAAATATCAGTTTTGTAATGAAAAAAAAAATTGGGAATGCAGTTGTAAGAAATAAAATAAAAAGAAAACTAAAATATGCTGTTCAAAAAATTTTACACGAAAAAAAATTAATTAATTTAAATTATATTTATGTTATTTTTGGAAAAAATAATGCATATAAAGATAAATTTGCAAATATTCTATCAGAAATGAATGATACCTTTAGTAAAATAAATAAAATGAGCAATTAAGTGTGAGTATAATAATGACGAAGTTTTTAATTTTAATAATCAAATTTTATAAATATTTTATTTCTCCATATTTAGGCTCTAATTGTAGATATCTTCCTACTTGCTCAGATTATTTTATAGATTCATTAAAAATTAATGGGACTCTAAAAGGTTTTTATCTTGGTTTAAAAAGAATTTTAAGGTGTCATCCCATAAAAGTATTAGGTGGAAAAAGCGGATATGATCCAGCACCTAACTTAAAAAAAAAGGAAAAGTAGATGGAAACAAAAAATGTCTTATTAGCTGTTATATTATCAACAATAGTTTTAATCTTTTGGGCAACTTTTTTTGAAGCTCCGGTTGTTGATAAGAAAATGTCAGCAAACCAAACGGTTGACAATCAAGATCTTTCTTCTCCCTCTGTTGATAACGATACAAAAGAAATAAAAAATGAAGTTTCAAGAAATGAAATAATTAATAGTTCAAATAGAATTAAAGTCGAAAATAGAAATATTAAGGGAACTATATCTCTCCAAGGCGGTATTATAGATGACATAATTTTTAAGAATTATAATGAAACCTTAGGTAGTGAAAATAAAGTAGTATTTTTAAATCCTAAAAATTCTTATAACGAATATTTTATTGAAACAGGCTGGGCCTCAGGTGGAGTTGAAAAAATAAAACTACCGTCACTAGATACAATATGGAAAAGCAAAGGAAGTGGCATATTAACACCAAGTTCACCGATCTTACTTGAATGGAATAATGGCGATGGATTAATTTTCACAAAAAAAATAGAATTAGATGAAAAATTTTTATTTAAAATTACCCAGAATATAAAAAATAATACAAATAAATCTTTTCAATTTTATCCTTATGCTCAAATAACAAGAAAAGGTAAACCTAAAGGAACACAAATATATATTTTGCATGAAGGTTTCCTTGGAGTCTTTGGTGAGGAACTTAAAGAAGAAGATTATGATGATATTGAAAAAGAAAAGTTTTCTACTGATAGCTCAAAGGGTTGGTTAGGTATAACCGATAAATATTGGTTGACAGCATTAGTGCCTGAGCAAGGCGATCAATTTAAAGCAGAATTTAATGCAAAAAATGAAAAGTATAGAGCCAATTATATAGTTAAAAACCCAAAAATTCTTAATCCTGGAGGAACTGTAGTAAATACTGCAAATGCTTTTGTTGCGGCTAAAGAGGTAGCAGTTATAGATGCATACGCTAAGGATCTTGGAATTGAAAAATTTGACTTAGCAATAGATTGGGGATGGTTTTATTTTTTTACCAAACCATTGTTTTTTATAATTGATTACTTTTTTAAACTTACAGGTAATTTTGGTTGGGCAATTGTAATAATTACTGCATTAGTTAGATTAATATTTTTTCCATTAGCAAATTACTCATTTAAATCGATGGCAAAAATGAAGATTTTACAACCAGAGATGATCAGACTTAAAGAGTTGCACAAAGAGGATAAGGTTAAGTTGCAGCAAGAAATGATGGCTCTTTATAAGAGGGAGAAAGTTAATCCAGTCTCGGGGTGTTTACCTGTATTAATACAAATCCCTTTTTTCTTTGCAATTTATAAAATGCTATACATTACTCTGGAGATGAGACATCAACCATTTTTTGGTTGGGTGAAAGATTTGTCTGAAAGAGATCCAACTTCTGTGTTTAATTTATTTGGCTTAATTCCTTGGGATCCGCCAACTATTTTGATGATTGGAGCTTGGCCAATATTAATGGGTTTAAGCATGTTTGTTCAACAAAAACTAAATCCAACACCACCTGATCCAATTCAGGCAAAAATATTTATGTTTTTTCCAATTTTTTTGACAATAATATTAGCCCCATTCCCTTCAGGGCTAGTTGTGTATTGGACTGTAAATAACGTACTAACAATCGCTCAACAGTGGATAATTATGAGAGGGACAAAAGTTAAGACGGTCTAGGCAATGTTCGCTACAGAGAGTATAGATAACCAAATAAAAGAATTCTGGCCAAAAAACGGTCCCTCGGCTCAGCAAGTAAATAAATATGTAAAAAAATATTTAAAAGAGAAAATTGTTATTAAATGTGGGGGGCGAGTACTTTTGGACCCAGAATTATTTAGTAATTTTATTGAAGATGTCTCTATACTAAAAAAACTTGGCTTAACCCCTATTGTAGTTCATGGAGGCGGTCCTAGAATTAAAAAAAAGTTAGATGAATTAAATATCAAATCTAAATTTATAATGGGTCTTAGGGTAACTAATGAAAAGGTTATAAAAGTTGTAGAAGATGTAATGATAAAATTTAATAAGGAGATAGTTAATGCTCTTGAAAAAAAATCGTGTAAAGCAATATCTATAACAGTAAAAGAGAATAATGCAATTAGTGCTGAACAAAAAAATAGAGAATTGGGGTTTGTAGGTAAACCAACTAAAATTAATGATAAATTAATAAAAGATTTAATTAAAGATAATTTTATTCCAGTTGTTTCACCAATGGGATCTGATGAAAAAAAGCAAATATATAATATAAATGCAGACACAGCAGCTGGGGCTTTAGCAAGAAGTTTAAAATCTAGAAGATTGATGCTTATGACAGATGTTGAGGGAGTTTACGACAAAAATAAAAAATTAATTTCTGAAATCAAATCGTCTGAAGCGGAAGAACTTATCTATAACGAAACAATCAGTGAAGGTATGATACCAAAAATAAGAACATGTATTAATGCTCTTAATGACGGTGTTAGAGGTGTAGTAATTATTGATGGAAGAAAACCTCATTCAATACTTTTTGAATTATTTTCAGATCAAGGTTCGGGAACACTTATTAGAAAATGAATGAATTAAAACCAATTAAATACTGGATTTTTGATTTAGATAATACATTGTACTCTGGAAAAACTAAAGTATTTGAACAGATCGATAAAAAAATGTCGAAGTATATATCTAATAAGCTGCAAGTTAGTATAGAGGAAGCTAAAAAAATTCAAAAAAGTTACTTCTATGAATACAATACTACCTTAAATGGATTGATAAAAAATCACAAAATAGATGCAAATGAATTTTTAGAATATGTACATGATATTGATATTGATTTTTTGCAAAAAGATTTAGAGCTTGAGCAAGAGATAAAAAAACTTAATGGTAAAAAAATTATATTTACTAATGGTTCAAAAAAGCATGCAATAAATGTAACAAAAAAGATTGGCATCGATCAGCTTTTTGATCATATTTTTGATATAGTCGAATCTAATTTTATCCCTAAACCTTCTGAAGAACCTTATAAAAAACTTGTAAAACAACACAAAATAGACCCAAAATTATGTGTATTTGTTGAAGATATTGCAAGAAATTTAAAACCAGCATATGAAATGGGTATGAAAACAATTTGGAT
>MDSV01060304.1_pt1 | contig 10710 bp, 11 predicted proteins | sample 810851 | NCBI WGS metagenome assembly MDSV01 (sample SAMN05326640, study PRJNA326480) | marine metagenome | isolation source: seawater | place: Atlantic Ocean: North East | collected 2012 | reverse complement strand
GGGATAGTAAGTTAAATTATATTGAGGCAAACACTTTAGAGGATGCTGCAAATAAAGCAGTCGCAGCTTTAAAAAAATAAATGGCAGTTATAATTGAAAAAAACACAAAAATTTTAATCCAGGGATTCACTGGAAAGATGGGAACTTTTCATGCAGAAGAGATGATAAAATATGGATCAAATGTTGTTGGGGGCGTTACACCTGGAAAAGGAGGACAAAGACATTTAGATAGACCTGTGTTTAATACTGTTAAAGACGCTGTAAAACATACTGGAGCAACAGCATCAATATTATTTGTACCACCAGCTTTTGCAGCTGACTCAGCAATGGAAGCAGCAGACGCAGGTATTAAAACATGTGTAGCCATAGTTGATGGCATTCCATCACACGACATGATTAGAATTAAAAGATATATGAGAAGGTATTCTAGAAATGAAAAAATGACACTAGTCGGACCGAATTGTGCTGGAATTATTAGTCCTGGTAAATCAATGCTAGGAATTATGCCGGGCCACATTTACAAAGAAGGAAGAGTTGGAATCATAAGTAGATCAGGTACTTTAGGTTACGAAGCAGCAGAGCAAATGAAAAATTTAGGCATTGGTATTTCAACAAGTGTTGGAATAGGAGGTGATCCAATTAATGGAAGTTCATTTAGAGATATAATTGAAAAATTTGAAACAGATAATGAAACTGATGCAATTTTGATGATAGGGGAAATTGGAGGACCTCAAGAAGTAGCAGCGGGCGAATTTGCAAAAGAAAATATGAAAAAACCAGTTATAGGCTACATAGCAGGACTTACAGCACCAAAAGGCAGGGTTATGGGTCACGCAGGTGCCATTGTTTCTGCTTATGGTGAGAGCGCAATTGAAAAAGTTGAAATTTTAAAAGAATGTGGTGTTACTATTTCAAAAAACCCGTCTGTTATGGGTGATACAGTTAAATCTGTACTTGATAAAATGTAAATGACTTACGACGATCAAAATATATTTGCAAAAATTCTACGTGGCGAAATACCTTGTGATAAAATTTATGAGGACGAATTTGTGATGTCTTTTCATGATATAAATCCCCAAAAAAAAATTCATGCTTTGGTAATTCCAAAAGGCAAATACCTAGATCTTGATGACTTTAGTTTAAATGCATCATCAGGAGAGATAGTTGGTCTATTAAAAGGTATTAATATAGTTGCAAAAAAACTAGGAATATCAACAGAAGCAGGTAAGGGCTATAGAGCTTTAGCAAATATAGGTGATCATGGTGGTCAAGAGGTACCTCATCTGCATTTCCATTTATTTGGAGGTGAAAGAGTTGGAAAAATGGTCGAGTGAAAGAAGTAGTTAAAAGAAACTATTTAGAAATATACTCTCTCAATGATTTAAAAGAGGTTTATAAACCCACAGATGATTTATGCTTAGATTTATTAGATCCAATTAATTTTCAGTTAAATAAATTTTTTTATAAAAATATAGGTAAGAAGCACAAGTGGGTTGATAGATTAATTTGGACTGAGGAAGAATGGATAAATTTTGTTTCAAGTAAAAATGTAAAAACATATGTGCTTAAAAAAAAAAGCGACCTTGTGGGATTTTTTGAATTGATTTTCCATTTTGAAAAAACCGAAGTTGAAATAGCTTATTTTGGTATTTTGGAAGAGTATCAAAATAAAAAATTAGGGTCCTTCTTACTTTCTGAGGCTATAAAAAAATCTTTTAATGAAAATATAAATAGAGTTTGGTTGCACACATGTTCTTTAGATCATAAAAATGCTCTAAATAATTATATAGCAAGAGGAATGAAAATTTTTAAATCAGAAAAAGTTATAATTTAGTTTTGTTTTGGAAGATTAAATAACCTTTTTTTAATTTTTTGATTTGTTGAAATTGAATAAAGTAGAGTTGTTGCTGTATTTTGATAAATATCTTTAGTTTGCCACCCAATTAAATTAAATGAATTAATATCGAAAAAAACATCTATCTTATTTTGATTTTCAGTAATGGAATAATTTATATATGATTGATCAATAATTTTTTCTTTTAAATTATAGATTTTATTTATTAAATAATTTTTATCCAAAATTAAGTTTAGTGGAGTATTTTTCAAAGGGTATCGATAATAACTTGATAAAGTTTTAATTACTAAAGATTTGCCATTAGAAACTAAAATCTTCTTTTTTTTCTTATATATACAATGCATTTTTTTGGGATATTTAATTGTACAATTTCCTATTTCTATTTTTCCATTAATATTTTGTTCAAATTCAAAACTAAGATTTTCAGTATTTCTTAAATTTTCAATAATTTTTTCCCTGTTATCTGCACTAACTTCACTAATTAAAAATAAAATAAAAAATGTAATCGAAAATCTAAACATTAAAGCACATCTCTTTTACCAACATGATTTGCTTTACTAACTATTCCATCTGCTTCCATCATATCAATAATTCTTGCAGCTCTATTATATCCAATTTGAAGTTTTCTCTGTAAAAATGAAGTAGATGCCTTGCCTTCAGATCTGATTATTTCCAATGCTTGTTGATATAAATCGTCTTTATCTCCTAAATTTTGACTGTCTCCAATTTCTTTTTCATCTGCATAATTCAGTATTTCATCAACATAATCAGGTTCTGCTTGCGATCTTAAAAAATTATTAATTTTTTCAATTTCATTATCCGAAACAAATGGTGCATGTATTCTAATTATTCTATTTGCTGATGACATGTAAAGCATGTCTCCTTTTCCCAACAGTTGCTCGGCACCTTGTTCTCCCAAAATTGTTCTACTATCAATTTTTGAGGTAACTTGAAAAGATATTCTTGTTGGAAAATTTGCTTTAATAGTTCCCGTTATTACATCAACACTAGGTCTTTGAGTTGCCATTATTATATGTATACCAGCTGCCCTAGCCATTTGAGATAGTTTTTGAATATAGTTCTCAATTTCCTTCCCTGCTACAAGCATTAAATCTGACATTTCATCAACCACCACAACTATGTAAGGCATTGGAAGTTTATGTTTAGTGTTGTATCCATCTATATTTCTGACACCTTCTTTTGTCATTAATCTGTATCTATTCTCCATTTCTTTAACAACCCACCCCAAAACAGACGCTGCCTTTTTAGCTTCAGTAATAACAGGGCACAATAAATGCGGTATCCCCTCGTAAGTTGATAGCTCAAGCATTTTTGGATCAATTAAAATAAATTTGCATTTATCGGGTGTATGTCGATAAAGAAGGGACAGTATAATCGTGTTGATACATACAGATTTCCCAGAGCCCGTTGTACCCGCAATTAGCAAATGAGGCATAGAAGATAAATCCCCAACTATAGGTTTGCCAGAAATACTTTTGCCTAATGCTATTGGTAATTTTATCTCCTTTTTTTTAAAATCAGAATTATTTAAAATTTCGCTTAAATATACATTTTCTCTTGAATTATTAGGTAACTCAATACCAATTGTATTACTACCTGGTATAGTTGCAATTCTAGCAGATTCAGAACTAGTGTTTCTTGCTATATCATCTGCTAAATTAATTATTTTTGAAACTTTTACTCCTGCAGCAGGCTCAAATTCATTCAAAGTAACGACTGGTCCGTGACTTACTTTTTTAATACTGCCATTAACTCCAAAGTCCAATAAAATTTTTTCTAAAAATTTTGCATCGTGAGTTTCATTTTTATCAGAATTATTTCTTTCATTTTTTGTTGGAATTTTTAATAAATCTAAATCTGGTAATTTAAATTTTATTTTATTTGCGTTTTTATTTTCAGCTTTTATAAAAGGTAAATCTTCTTGAATAAGATTTTTAATTTCATCTTGAGGAATATATTCATTAATTAATTCACTCTTATCAGTATAGTTTCTCTTTTTTTTCTTATCAAAAATAAAAAATAATTTTTTTATTATTTCATAAAATTTTGTTGGTTGAAAATTAATACTAATTAAAAATAAAAAAAGATTAATAATTATTAAAACATAATAAAATAATGACTCATTAATTAGTATCAGTTTGTTTAAAAAAGTTTGATTTAAGTAAAAGCCTATAAAACCACCATTTCCGTTAATATATAGAGTGAACGAATCTGAATAAAAATGAGCAAGGAAAATTGTACCAACTATTAAATATATTATTGCATAAAAAATATTTTCAATAATTAAAAAAAATTCATTTAGTCTAAAAATATTTATACCAGTTATTATTAAAGTTAGAGAAAATTGGTAAGAGATTAAGCCTATAGATTGTAAAAATAAATCTGAAATAAAACTTCCTTGAAAACCTAAAATATTTTGAATTTCAGTTTTATCGGGAAATATGAAATTAGGATCTTCGGGGGAGTATGTTAATAAAGCCATCAAAAGCAATATGCCCGCTACAAATACAGCAATACCAAAAATTTCTGCCAGTCTTTTGATAGTAAAATTAATTAATAAATTAGATGTTCTTTTAATATCCATATATATGAATCTATTTAATCACTTTGTATCATCTAATTTTTGTTGTTAAAATTAAAAATAATATGAAAGTTTGTATAATTGGATCTGGAATAACATCTTTAACATTAGCAAAAGCTTTAGTTAATGAAAATATAAATGTTGATGTAGTTTCCTTAATTAAAAATAATAAAATTAATCAATCTAGGACTATTGGTATTTCGAAGAGCAATATTGATTATTTCAATAAAAATATAATAAATATTGAAAAGATAATTTGGAAATTAAAAAAAATAGAAATATTTAGTGAAAACCTGAAAAATGAAGAAATATTAAATTTTGAAAATAATGAAAATCAACTTTTTTCGATAATTAAAAATTCTCAACTTTATAACATTTTAAATAAAAGTTTATTAAGAAACAAACTTTATAAAAATAAAAAATTTAATAAAAAATTGGTAAATTTTGATCATTATGATCTAATTATAAACACTGATTACTCAAGTTATTTTACAAAAAAATATTTTAATAAAAAAATTATTAAATCATATAATAGTTTGGCATATACCACTGTAATTGAACATGAAAAAATTTCTAATAATGTTGCCTCACAAATATTTACCAAAAGAGGTCCGTTGGCATTTTTACCAATTTCTGAAAATGAAACATCAATTGTTTACTCAATTCATAATTCAAAAGAAAATTTAAAAGAAACTATTGGCGACCTAATAAACAAATATAATTTTAGATATAAAATAAATAAAATTAAAGACATTGAATTATTTGAATTAAAATCTGTTATTTTAAGATCTTATTATAATAATAATATTTTAGCGTTCGGTGATTTGCTTCACAAGATACACCCACTAGCAGGACAAGGTTTTAATATGACGATTAGAGATATTAGGATTTTAATGGATATTATAAAAGAAAAAATTAACTTAGGATTGTCTATTGATAGTTCAGTAAATGATAAATTTGAAAAACAATCAAAGCACAAAAATTATATCTTTTCAAATGGCGTTGATTTAATATATGAATTTTTTAATTTTGAGAGAAAGTTTAATAATAATCTTTTAAGTAAATCAGTTAAAATATTAGGAAAAAATTCTTCTATAAATAAAATGTTTATCAAAATTGCAGATAAGGGTAAAATTTTTTAATTACTGAATTGTAGTATTATCGAAATCATCAAATGTATAAGTGCTTAGAATTTGTGAAATTTTATTTTTTCTTATATCTAAATTTTCTGCTTCTAACAAAACTTGTTTTTCCTCAAGAGAAAAAGGAGACGCCATCGCAAGTGCATTAATTGTTTCATCAAGGCTCTGTTTTTCTAACGCTTTCCAATTTATTATAAATCCTTTCTTTTCAAATAATGATCTTAAATCTTTAAAAATTAATTCAAGATCAGAAAACTTTAAATTTTCTTTCTTATTATTTAAGTCATGAAAAAATTTTTTAAAATCTACTTTTAATACTCTGTATTTATTGTTTGTCTGTATTTCTTTAATCGTATGAAATCTGATTAGTCCTTTAAGTTCTATTAAATATCTTCCATCCTCTGTTTCTCTAAAACTTGTTATTTTTCCAAGACAACCAACTCCATGTAATTCAGGAATAATTTGTTTGTTATTTGAATTTTTTGGCTGGATCATCCCAATCATTTTATTGGATTTCATGCTATCATTTATCATTTCAATATAACGGGGTTCAAAAATATTTAAAGGAACACTGGTTTGAGGAAAGATGATAAAGTTGCTTAATGGAAATACAGGTATGTTGTTTGGTAGGTTTTCTTTAATCATAATTAAAAAAATATATCATATCTTGTTTTTTTTTGAATTAATTGAATTAAAAAAATTGTCTCACTTAATTAATAATTGATTAAGGGTCATAATTCTCAAGTGGATCTTTTCAAAAGTTTCTAATAAGCATAAAATAGTATAGTTAATTTAATAAATTATATTATTCTGATTTTCTTATGAATTTTTCACTAGGCCAAAAACTTATTGCACAAAAAGAGTTTGGAAGAGCTTTAGATATATTTTTAGAATTAAAGAAGAATAACGAAGAGAGTTTATTATATCTTGGATTAATTTATTTTGAATTAAATAAATTTAGTAAAAGTATTTATTTTTATAATGAATTTCTAAAAAAAAAACCAAACTCGACTATAGCTTTATATAATCTTGCTTTCGTTAAACAAAGTGTCGGTGAGATTAATGCAGCAAAAGATATTTATACGAAATTAATTGAAATCGATAAGAATAAAATTCGTCCTTATTATGGTCTTTTTACCTTAAATGCTAATAATTTAGATGATCATAAATTTGAAGAAATTTTAAATCTAAAAAAAAACTATGATCATAGTTTATTCGAACAAGGAATTATAAATTTCTTATTATCAAAAAAAGAAAAAAAAAACAAAAATTATTATAAGGAAATCGAATATTTAGAAAATTCACACAATTTAATTTTTGATTCAAAAAAAAATTATAATGACTCATCTCAATTTTATCTCAATAAGATTGCAAGTAGATTTTATGATAAAATAAATTTCATTGAAAATCATAAACTTGAAATTATTAGTAATAAATTAGCACCTGTATTTATTATTGGTTTACCAAGATCTGGTTCTACTTTAGTCGAGGCAATTTTGAGTTCTGCCTCAGAAAATATTATTAGTCTAGGGGAATGTCATGTTATCAATATTTCTGTACTTGAGCAATTAGGTCATAAAATTTATAAAAAAGATTTTGATATGAAAAATTTTAAATATGAAATTGACTTAAAATTTTCAAGTAAATCAATTATTAGAAGGTATGAACAGTTTAATTTAAATAATAAAATAAACGAATTAAAAATAATTGATAAATCATTAGAAAATTTTTTTAATATCGAAACAATTATGAAAATTTTTCCAGAGGCTAAATTTTTACACACTCATAGAAATTCATTTGATTCAATTATTTCAATTTATCAGTCTATGCTTGCCGAGCTTTCTTGGACTCATAAACTAGAAGATATTGTTATTTATGTAGATAATTATATTAAGATTATAAACTATTATAAAAAAAAATATCCTCAAGCAATCATGGATATCGATTTGGAAGAACTTACTAGCAATAGTAATAAAATCTCAAAAGAAATTTATAAATTCTGTGGTTTAAATTGGAACAAAGATGTTCTTAACTTTTACAAAAGAAAAAATTTACATAGCAAAACTTTGAGTTTTGCTCAAATTAGAAACAAGGTATCAAAGTATAATGAAGCCAAATACCAACCTTATTTTTATTTGCTTGAAAAATATAAAACAAAATTTAGTTGGCTTAAATTTAGATAGTTTTATTAATTTAAATTATTAATCCTAAAATTTAGCTGATTACGTAAGATATTATTTATGAAAGAATCTTTTATTTTATTATCATAAATTTCTTTATAACTATTATCTCCTATAAAGGATGCATAATGGATCCAATTTTTAATTATTAAAATATCTGACAGGTTGATGCCCTTAATACTTTCTACCCAAACTTTTTTATCTAACTCAGACCGCAAAGGCTCCAATTTATCAACTGAAATTTCTTTAGTATTCCAACTTTTATCATACTGCATTTCTTGCTCTCCATTCATGTTAATATTTTCAAATTTAGGAAATGATTTGTAATATTCTGTGCAACCATGTTTTATTTCAATTTTGTGGTTAACAAATTTTGCGTTAATTATTAGATCATTTATTTTTTCTCTTATTTCTTTTGCTTCTGTTAGTCCTTTGCAATAAATGTAACCCTTGTAATTACCCTTGATATTATCTCTTAACTCAACAATGCATTTTCGTATATTATTATTTTCTAAATTTATGTTATCAAAAATAAAATAGAGTTTTATTAAATCAACAACATTTTTTAAATTTATCTGCACTTTGTAACAGGAAAAACAAAATTTAGGTATTATATTAAATTTATTAAAAATTTTAAAATGTCTTTTACAATTTAAATCAGTTGAATTTTTTCTATAGATTTGAGTTTCTTCAAATTTTAAATTTTCATTATAACTTTTGATTATTTTATCACTTTCATTTAATATTTTTTTTAAACTATCAATCTTATTTACATTATTTATATTAAAATTATTAGCTAAAACTTTTATTTTTCTATTTATTTCTAAAATTAAATGTTTCCCAATATTTTCAGGATTAATAAAATTCAAAAGATAAATAAGATTTTTTTGTGCAGAATAATTATTCCTATTTATTTCTAACAACTTTAAAAAAATTTCAAATGCTTTTTCATAAAGTCCAATTTCAATATACGAAATTGCAATATTGTTATATGCAATTTCAAAATTTGAATTTTCTTTTATTGAATTTTTGTATGCAATAATAGACTTTCGTATTTCACCTAATTTAAAATATGCAAAACCAATGTTTGTAAAAATTTTATATTTATCATTTTCATTTAATAATATTTTTTCATGATACTTAATTGAATTTTTCCAATCCATTTTTTTAAAATATGTATTAGCAAATAACTTATTTATTATTTGATTATTAGGAAACTCTATCGACAGGTGTTTTATTTTTTCTAAAGCAAAATCAAGTTTATTGTTATTTAATAGATCTACAATTTCTTGAATTTTTTTAGGGTTAATAGCTTTGTTCATTTTATATCTTTAATTTATAAACAAAAATATGTTATAAATAATATAATTTTCTAACTTATATTTTAAAAATAATATTTGATATAATCACATTTAAGTTCAAGTCTCATTTGGGAGATTAACAGATGAAAAACTATCAAAATGTCTCTTGCTTATTTTTAAAAAGCTACTAATTTCAATACTTATAGAACAAGCGGGCATAGCTCAGTGGTAGAGCGTCTCGTTGCCAACGAGAAGGTCGAGGGTTCGACCCCCTTTGCCCGCTCCAAAAATCTGTGATTAAATTTAATTTTTTAACAAAAATTTTCCAAAATTATTTAAGTCATAACGATATAAGAAAATTTAAACATAGCTTATTATATTATTTTCTTTTTAGACTAATAAAAAATTTTCTTGCATATGATATAATTTTAAAAATTTATAAATTTAAAATTTTTGGGAGTGTTAAAAAAAATAAAAATTCTTATTATTTGCTCAAAAAGTGTGAGTTTGGGGATTATCATGAACTTAATACTATAAAAAAATTTTCTAATAAAAATAAATTATTATTTATTGATTGTGGTTGTAATTATGGATTTTATTCACTGTATACCTCTTCACTTGATATTAATAATTTGATAATATCCGTTGAAGCTTCAAAAAATACATCTGATGAATTTATAAAAAATTTAAAATTAAACAACTTTTCAAATATTAATTTTTATAATAACACAGTATCAAATATAGATGATCAAAGTGTCTTATTTTATGAAAGTGAAAATGATTGGGAAAGTTCTCAATCACATAGTAATTTTAAAATAAGTTTAAAAACAAAAATTCAATCTATTAAAATTGATACTTTAGTAAAAGGATATAATTTAGGTAATTACATAACTATTATAAAATTGGATATTGAGGGTAATGAGGTTAATGCAATTCTTGGTGCTTTAGATGTTATTAAGAAAAAAAATCCTTTGATAATTATTGAATTTTCGAAATATATTTTCAAAAATTTGGACAATATTAACTATATAAAAAAATTTCTATTAGAATATGATTATTCTATATATGATACTAATAAAAATAAAAAAAATTTAGAGGATATATTGTTAATGATAAAACAATTGAAAAATAAACATAAAACTATTGGTAATTTTTATTTAATTAAAAATTTATCAAATAATTTAAAAATCTTTCTTTCAAATGACTGATTTAGCAAGTAAAAAATGTGTACCGTGTGAGGGAAATATTCCTCCCTTTAATACGGATGAAATACATAAATATTTAAAAAAAGTTGATGGATGGGAAGTTTTAGAGGATAAGATTGATGGTTTTCATTTAACAAAAAATTTTAAATTTAATAATTTCCAAGAAAGTCAAGATTTTATAAATAAAGTTGGAGATATTGCAGAGGCCGAAGGACATCATCCTGACTTATGGTTTGGTTGGGGATATGCTAGAATTAAAATATTTACTCATGCAATTAAAGGTTTAGCAGAGAGTGATTTTATTTTAGCAGCAAAAATAGATAAGATTGTTAGTGTCTGAAGTGTCTTGTTTTTGAAAAAAGTAATATTGTATCAGTTTCGTTTGCAAATTTAATTATTTCCTTATCTCTTATGGATCCTGATGG
>MDSV01006950.1_pt1 | contig 10710 bp, 11 predicted proteins | sample 810851 | NCBI WGS metagenome assembly MDSV01 (sample SAMN05326640, study PRJNA326480) | marine metagenome | isolation source: seawater | place: Atlantic Ocean: North East | collected 2012 | reverse complement strand
GAGTTCATCTTGGTCACAAGACATTAAGATGGAATCCAAAAATGAAAAAATATATTTTTGGTAAAAGAGACTCTGTTCATATAATTGATTTAACTCAAACTCTCGAACTTACAAATAAAGCGCTAGAAAAGATTTATGAAACTATTTCAAATAATGGAAAAATTTTATTCATATCAACAAAAAAACAAGCCTCAGAAGCGATTGCTGATTTAGCAAAATCAACTGACCAATATTTTGTAAACTATCGATGGTTGGGAGGTATGCTGACAAACTGGGGAACTATATCAAATTCTATTAAAAAACTTCAAAAAATTAACTCAGACCTTAATTCAGAAAATAGAGGATTTACAAAAAAAGAACTTCTTAAAATGAGTATCTTAAGAGATAAACTCCAAAGATCTTTGGGAGGTATATCAGACATGAAAAAGGTTCCTGATTTAGTTTTCATAATTGATACTAACTATGAGTCATTAGCTATAAAAGAGTCAATAAAATTGAATATTCCCATAATAGCTATACTTGATACAAACTCTGATCCAGAAGGGATTGACTTTCCGATTCCAGGCAATGATGACGCCAGAAGATCAATCGATCTTTATTGTTCTTTAGTGAAAGATACAATTATTAATGCCAAGAAAGATATTCCAGAAGAAGTTAAAAGAAATGGGGAACCAAAGGAAACAGTATTAAAAAACTCACCTTCCTCATTAAAAAAAAAAATTAATTAATTAAATGAGCGATCTTGAAAGTGTCAAAAAGTTAAGAAGCTCAACTGGCGCAGGTTTCAAAGATTGCAATAGTGCTTTAAAAGAAGCTTCAGGAAATTTAGAAAAAGCAATTGAAATATTAAGAATTAAAGGTGTATCAAAGGCATCAAAAAAGATGTCTAGAGAGGCGAATGAGGGCTTAATATCAATCTATGGAGATAAAAATAAAACATCAATAATAGAAATTAATTGCGAAACAGATTTTGTAGCAAAAAACGATGACTTTTTAAATTTTACCAAGGAAATTGGAATAATTAATAACTCTGTTAACTCTGATCAAGATAAACTAAATAATAGTAAAATGAAAAATGGATCAACAGTTTCACAAAATTTAATAGATTTAATAGCAAAAATTGGGGAAAAAATTACTATAGGTAGGTCAAAGACTTTAGAAAATCTGAATTCAAAAATTTTTACTTACAATCACTCTATAGTAAAAGACAATCTATCTAAACTTGGAGTTATAGTAAGTTTAGAGTTTGATAAAAACACAAAAGATATCGAGCAGTTTGGAAAACAAATTTCAATGCATGTTGCTGCATCAAATCCTATGGTAGTCGATAAAAACGATATTCAAGAAAATATTATCGATAAAGAAAAAAAAATTATTGAAGAAGAATTAAAAAGCCTTGGAAAACCCCAAGAAATTGCTGAAAAAATAAGTCTTGGTAAAATAAACAAATTTAAAGAAGAAAACAGCTTGCTTACACAGGACTGGGTTATGGATCCTAAACTTAAAGTTAAAGACGTCTTGAGAGAAATAGATTCAAAGAGTTTAAAGATAAAAGATTTTATTAGAATTAAGATTGGCGAATAATGTTTAAAGAAGAATTATATAATCAAAAAATGACAAAAACATACGAAGTTTTTGTTAAAGAATTAGCATCTTTAAGAACAGGTCGTGCAAACGCGAGTATGCTTGATATAATAAAAGTTGACGTATATGGACAAAAAATGCCAATTAATCAATTAGCATCAATCACGACCCCGGAACCAAGAACAATAAACATTCAAGTGTGGGATTCAAATAATGTCGCATTGGTAGACTCTGCAATACAAAAGTCAGATTTAGGTTTAAATCCACAAATTGAAGGTCAATTAGTAAGATTACCAATTCCAGATTTAAGTGAGGAAAGAAGAGTGGAAATTAAAAAGATAATTAAAACAATGGGCGAAAAATGCAAAATCTCAATAAGAAATATTAGACGAGAAGGAAACGATGAACTTAAAAAAGGACTTAAATCAAAGGAAATTAGCGAAGACGACGAAAAAAAATTTGAGAAAATAATTCAATCACATACAGATAATTTTGTAAAAAAAGTTGATGAAAAAGTTTCAATAAAAGAAAAAGAAATAATGACTATATGAACCCTATAGTACACATGGCCATAATAATGGATGGTAATGGCCGCTGGGGCATAAAACATAAAAACTCAAGAAATCTAGGACACAAAGAAGGCTTAAAAACTGTTGAGATGGTTATGAAGTATTGTATAAAAAAACAAATAAAATTTCTTACATTATACGCATTTTCAACTGAAAATTGGAAGAGACCCTTAAAAGAGAGAAATTATCTTTTTAATCTTTTAGAGATCTATTTAAAAGAAAAATTAGAAAAAATAAATAACGAAAAAATAAGGATTAAAATCTTAGGAGAAAAAATTTTTTCAAAAAAACTCAACAACTTATTAAATTTTGCTGAAAAAAAGACAGATAAAAATACAAAACTTCAAATAAATCTAGCTTTAAATTATGGATCTAAAAAAGAATTAGTATATGCTTTTAACAAGTTAAAGAAAAAAAATAAAATTTCAGAAGATGACATTAAAAATAGTTTATTTACAAAAAACATGCCAGATCCTGAAATTCTTATACGTACTGGAAATACCCAAAGATTAAGTAATTTTCTTTTATGGCAAGTTGCCTATACTGAGATTTTTTTTGAAAAAAAATTATGGCCAGATTTTAAAAATGAGGATTTAAACAAGATAATAAATAGATTTTATAACATCAAAAGAAACTTTGGAAAAATTTAATGAAATCAGAATTATTAAATAGAACTATTTCATCACTTTTCCTAATTTGTGCAACATTTCTGTGTGCATTTATTAATGATTTTATTTTTTTAAGTATATTGTTTATTGTCGTAATTTTTAGTTGGATTGAGTGGATAAAGATAATAGAAAAAATAAATTTTAAAAAAATTTATCGTTTAATTCACATTATATTATTTTTAGCATATCTTTTCATAGCATTTATTATTTGTTTTAATATTTTCGTTATAGATAAGTATTTTTTTTTAACAATTTTAATGATTTGTGTTTTTTCAGATATTGGGGGCTATGTTTTTGGTAAAACATTTGGTGGAAAAAAACTTACCAAAATAAGTCCAAATAAGACTATATCTGGATCAGTTGGGTCTTTTATTTTATCTTATATTGGTTTTTTTACAATATACACTTATTTTGGAGATCTTTTATTTGTTAAAATGGATTTAAAAACTTTATTTTTTATTCCTTTTTTAGTTTCTCTGATTTGTCAATTAGGTGATTTATTTATATCTTATTATAAAAGAAAAGCTAAGATTAAGAATACTGGAAATTTAATTCCTGGACATGGTGGATTATTGGATAGAATAGATGGATCAATTTTCGCTTTGCCGATTGGTTTCATAATAATATCGCTTTTATAAATAATGAAAAAAATAATAATATTAGGGTCTACTGGATCTATAGGTAAACAAACTTTAGAAATTATTAAGAAAAATAACAAGAAATTTAAAGTTGTTTTGTTATCTACTGATAAAAATATCAAATTAATATCAAACCAAGTTAAAACCTTTAAAGTAAAGAATATAGTAGTAACAAACAAAAAAAAGTACGAGATTTTAAAAAAAAAATTAAAAAAAATAAATGTGTTTTCAGACTTTAAAAATTTGGATAAAAAGATAAAGGTTAAAGCAGATTATACTATGTCTGCAATTTCAGGTATTGATGGTTTGAGACCAACAATTAATATTATTAAACAAACAAAAAGAATTGCTATAGCAAATAAAGAATCTATTATTTGTGGATGGGGACTCATATTAAAAGAGTTAAAAAAACATAAAACAGAATTTATCCCCGTTGACTCGGAACATTTTTCTATTTGGTCCGTAATTAATAATTATCATAAATCAGATATAGAAAAAATAATTTTGACTGCATCCGGTGGTCCATTTTTAAACAAGAAAATTAAAAAAAATATTTCACCAGTTGATGCCATTAAGCATCCAAACTGGCAAATGGGAAAAAAAATATCAATTGACTCAGCAACTCTTATGAATAAAATTTTTGAAATAGTTGAAGCAAAAAAAATATTTGATATTGAACTAGGGAAGTTTGATATTTTAATACATCCAAAATCTTATATACATGCAATTGTTAAATTCAAAAATGGGTTAATTAAAATAATTGCTCACGATACTAATATGAAAATTCCCATTTCAAATTCAATTTTCATAGGTGAAAGAAATCAAAATTTTGTTGAATCAAAAAAGATCAACCTGAAAATTCTTAATTCGTTAAATTTACAAAAGGTAGACAAGAATAAATTTCCGGTAATTCAACTTTTAAAAAAGATAACAAAAAAAAATAGTTTATTTGATACTGTTTTAGTTTCAATTAACGATGAACTTGTGAGTCTTTTTTTAAAAAACAAAATTAAGTTTTCTGATATATCTTCAAAAATTTGCCTTTTAATAAATTCATCATTTTTTTCAAAATTTAAGCATCAAAATCCAAAAAATTTAGCTCAAATTGAAAAATTAAATGAGTTTGTTAGATTGAAAACAAGAACTTTAAGTGTAATATCCACAAAAAAATGAAATACTTATTTTTAATTTTATTAATCTTTAATTTTGCATTCACAAATGCATTTTCTGATGTAATAAACGATGTTCAAGTAAAAAATAACAATCGTATTACAAAAGAAACAATAATTACCTTTGGTGGTATTGAATTCGGTAAAGATTATTCTCAGGAACAATTAAATAACATTTTATTAGATCTATATAGCACGAACTTTTTTTCAGATATCAAATTTGATTTACAAGGTGATATTCTAGTTGTAGATGTAAAAGAAAGAAAAATTATTCAAAGCATAGTATTAAATGGTGTAAAAGCTGAAAAAACAAAAAAATCGATTTTAAAAAACTTAAGTTTAAGAGAAAAAAGTCCTTACGTAAACTTTCTAGTTAAACAAGACATAAAAAAAATTGAAAATTCATTAAATAGTGCTGGTTACTATTTTAATAAAGTCGATGTGACTATGAATAATAATAATAATGATACTGTAGATTTAATATATAACATAAGTTTGGGTGAAAAGGCTTTAATTAAGAATATAATTTTTACAGGTGATAGATATTATAAAGACAAAAAATTAAAAAATGTTATTGTCAGTGAAGAGAGCAAATTTTGGAAATTTATTTCTAATAAAAAGTATTTAAATCCCACCCAAATTGATCTTGATTTAAGACTATTAGAAAAATTTTATTTAAATAAAGGTTTTTATAATGTTCAAATTAAAAATTCCTCTGCAATTTTTAACGATAACCATTTTAATTTAGTTTATAATATTGACGCAGGAAATCTTTATACAATTAAAAATACGAAGCTTGTTTTACCAGACGACTTTGATGAAAAAGATTTTAAGGAAGTACAAAATATTTTAGATAAATTAAAAGATAAAAAGTATTCGTTAAATAAATTAAATAAAGTTGTTAAACAAATTGATAAAATTTCAGTTTCAAGATTGTATGACTTTTTAGATGCTTCCATTGAAACCAACATCATAGAAGACGATAAACTAGATATAACTTTCGTAGTAAAAGAAAGTGAAAAATTTTATGTAAAAAGAATAAACATAATAGGTAATAATATTACTGAAGAAAGAGTTATACGAGATTTGTTAGAGGTAGATGAAGGTGACCCTTTTAATAAATTATTACATGCAAAATCTATAAACAATTTGAAAGCTCGAAATATATTCCAATCCGTCAAAAGTGATATTATAGATACTCCAGATGCAAATTTGAAAAATATAGATATAAATGTTGAGGAAAAGGCAACTGGCGAGATACTTGTCGGAGCAGGTGCTGGTTCTGAGGGTGGAACAGCTCAATTTTCAGTTTCTGAGAATAATTTTTTAGGTAAAGGTATAAAATTGTCTACTGGTTTACGAATTAGTGAGGAACGTTTAAGAGGAAATTTTACTATTTTAAATCCAAACTTTAATTATTCAGATAAATCTCTTAGCACAGATGTATTTATAACAGACACGGATAAATTGGAAGATTCCGGTTATAAATCTACAAATGCAGGTTTCACTTTTGGAACAGCCTTTGAACAGTATGATGATTTTTTCTTTAGACCTACTTTTAGGACAGTTTATGAGGAACTAACTACCAATTCATCAGCTAGTGCTAATTTGAAAAAACAGCAAGGGTCGTATTTTACTTCTGATGTAGGTTATAGTTTTGACTTAGATAAAAGAAATCAGAGATTTCAACCATCAGATGGGTTTCAATCTAAATTCATTCAAAATATTCCTTTAATATCTGAAAGTAATACACTTTTAAATGGTTATCAATTTGACACATATCATTCATATAATGATATTACAGCTAGTTTAGGATTATATTTAAGAGCAGTTACGGGACTATCGGACGATGTAAGAATATCTGAAAGAGTTAACTTACCACGAAAAAGATTAAGAGGGTTTGAGTCCGGGAAAATTGGCCCAGTTGACGCCGGGGATCATATTGGTGGAAATTATGCTGCTTCTCTTAATTTTCAAACTAATTTACCTTTTATTTTTCCAAGTTTTCAAAGTGTAGACTTCAATTATTTCGTTGATGCAGGTAATGTTTATGGTGTCGATTATTCTAATTCTGTTGGTGACTCTAGTCAAATTAGAAGTTCAACTGGAGTAGGTCTTGAATGGTTTTCACCTATAGGACCTTTTACTTTTACAATAGCAGAACCAATTTCAAAAATAGATACTGACAAAACAGAGAGTTTTCAATTTAATATTGGAACAACATTTTAAATTTAATGAAAAAAAAACTTATTAGCATTATATTGTTTTTTCTTGTCTCTGCCCCAACATATTCAAGTGAAAAAGTTGTTTATCTTGATGTTGAAAAAATAATGCAGGAGTCAATAGCCGGAAAATCAATTGCTACCCAATTAAAAAAAAAACGCGAAGTATCGATATCTAAACTTAAAAAAAGAGAAAAAGATATTTTTGAAAAAGAAAAAAAGCTTATTGCTCAAAAAAATTTACTTAGCAAGGAAGAATTTGAAAAAAATCTTAAAGATTTGAGAAATGATATTTCAAAATATCAAAAAGATAGAAACAAAACTTTAAATGATATTAATCAGACAAGAATAAAAGTGTCTACAAATTTAATCAAAAAACTATCTCCTATCTTAGAAGAATATTCCAAAAAAAAATCTATTAGGATTATTATCCAAAAAAAACATATCGTGATGGGATCAAGAGAGGATGATATAACAAAAGATATTTTAGATTTGGTAAATCAAAAAGTGAAAAAAATTAAGGTAGATTGATTTAATGTCCATAAGTTTAACAAAAGAACAAATCAAGGAACTTTTACCTCACAGAGAACCAATGTTGTTATTAGACGAATTAGTTAATATAAAAAAACTTCACTCTGCCACAGCTATTGTAAACGTCACCGAAGATAGTTTTTTTGTTCAAGGACATTTTCCAGGCCAACCTGTAATGCCCGGTGTTTTAATTGTTGAAGCTTTTGGTCAAGCTGCAGCAGCATTAACCGCACACGGTTTAGATAAATCGACCTATGAAAATAAATTAGTATTTTTAATGAATGTAGAAAAAGCTAGGTTTAGAAATCCTGTAATACCGAAATGTAAGCTTGAACTAAAGATTGAAGCCATCAGATCTCATGGAAGAGTATGGAAATATAAAGGAGATGCTTTTGTGGATGAATTAAAAATGGCTGATGCAATATGGTCTGCTACAATTGTAGATAGGAAATAATTAGCAATAAAACTTGATAAGTAATATTTATAAGTATTTGTTATTAACATTTTAATGACAAATATTTTTTTTAAAAATAATGGTCCTTTAAAATTAGAGCATATCTATAAAATTTTAAAGATTAAAACTGACAAAAACACTAAAAATATAAAATTTTTTGATATTGCTGACTTAAATTCTGCTTCGAAAAGAGATATTACTTTTTTTCATTCAAATAAATATTCACAACAGGCATCACTTACAAAAGCAGCGGCCTGCATTACAAATAAAAATTTACAGCATATTTTGCCAAAAATGTGTGAAAAAATTATAGTTGAAAATGTTTTGATAAGTACAGCAAAAATTACAGAAATATTTTATCCAGATTCAATTAATGACGACTTTGATAACTCTGTTAAAGAAATATCAAAAACTAAATTTAAGAATAAAGTCAAATTTGGAAAAAATGTTCTTGTTGGCACAAATGTAAAAATTGGCAAAAGTTGTTCAATCGGTCACAACACTATTATAGAGAAAAATGTTGTAATCGGAGATAATTGTTCGATTGGATCAAATACAATTATAAGAAATACAATTTTAAAAAACCATATAAAAGTTTTAGATGGTTGTGTTATAGGTAAAAAAGGATTTGGTTTTTTACCTGTAAATGGAAGTAATTACAGATTTCCACAAATAGGAATAGTTTTGATTAATGATTTCTCTGAAATTGGATGCGGATCAACAATAGACAGAGGTTCCATTTCTAACACTGTTATCGGAAAAAACACTTATCTCGATAACCAAATACATATTGCTCACAACGTCAAGATTGGAGATAATTGTATAATTGCAGGTCAAGTTGGTTTTGCGGGATCTTCAACATTAGGTAATAATGTGATGATAGGCGGTCAAGCTGGTATTTCAGGACATATAAAAATTGGTAATAATATTAAAATTGGTGGAGGAAGTGGCGTAATAAAAAATATAACAGACAATAGTAGGGTTATGGGTTATCCGGCAAAAGATTTAAAAGAATTTATTAAAGAGAATAAATAAAGATTTATTTAAAATTATGATTCATAAAACAGCAATTATAGATAAAAATGCTAAAATATCACAAGGTGCTATCATAGGACCTTATAGTATAGTAGGTCCTTATGTTACAATAGGTGAAGGAACAGAAATTCAATCTCATGTCAATATCACAGGGAGAACAATAATTGGTAATAACACAAAAATATTTCCATTTGCTTCAATTGGAACAAATCCTCAAGATTTAAAATACAAAGGAGAACAAACGAGATTAGAAATAGGTAGTAACAATATAATTAGAGAACATGTAACCATTAATATTGGAACAGATGGAGGGGGCGGGATTACCAAGATAGGCAATAACAATCTTATTATGATTGGTGCTCATATTGCACATGATTGCATGGTTGGCAACAATGTCGTTATTGCAAATAGCGCGGCTATTGCTGGACATGCACAAATTTCAGATGATGTAATTATTGGGGGAAATTGCGGCATTCAACAATTTACAAGAATAGGAAGAATGGCAATGATTGGTGGTATGTCAGGTGTATCTAGAGATGTAATTCCTTACGGATTATCATTTGGCAATAGAAACTATCTAGAAGGGATTAATATTGTTGGTTTGAGAAGAAAAAAAATTTCAAATAAAGAAATTTTAGATCTTTCAGAAGCTTACAAAGAAATCTTTAAAACAAAATCTTTACATGAAAATTTAGCAAAACTAAGCGAAACTCTTAGAATAAATATTTATGTTAAGGAAGTTATAGATTTTATTAACCATGATAAAAAAAGGCCAATTTGTACGCCATTAAGCAAATAAAATGATAGGTTTAATTCTTGGAGATACTGATTTTCCAAAATTAATTTTAAAAAAGTTAAAAAAAAGAAAAAAAAAATATCTTATTCTAGATTTATCAAAAAGAAATATTTTTAAGAAAGATTCGAAGTCTTTCAGAATTAGTATAGGACAGTTTGGATCTATTTTGAAATTATTCAAAGAAAACAACTGCAAAAAAGTAATATTTGCAGGTAAAATAGAAAAACCGAATTTGTCTAAATTAAAGCTAGATATGACTGGAATTTACCATCTCCCAAGAATAATAAAGGCTTATAAAAAAGGAGATGCTGCAATACTAAAAGAATTAATAAATATTTTAGCTTCAAAAAAAATTCAGGTAATTAAATCTACTTTTTTTAACCCAGAATTGTCGTTAAATAAAAAGAATTATACTAAGATCAAACCAACAAAAAATGATTTAATTGATATTAATAAGGGTGAAAATATTCTTAAAAAAACTAATGCCTTTGATCATATCCAAGCTATTGTCGTCAGAGAAAATTTAATTTTAAAAGAAACCTCTAAAGGTACTAAAAATTTAATTAAAAAGATAAATAGAAGAAAAATTAAGAGAGGTATATTAATTAAATATCCAAAAAAAGGACAAGATCTTAGAGTTGATCTTCCTACAATAGGGTTTGATACACTAAAAGATTGTAAAAAGGCAGGCCTTAAAGGAATAGTACTTAAAAATGAACAAAATATTTTTTTAGAAAAGATCAAATGTATCAATTTTGCTAATAAAAATAGAATGTTTATACTAGTAAAATGAAAAAAATCTTTATTTTAACAGGAGAAGCTTCGGGGGATAAGTTAGCATCAACTGTGATTGAGAAAATTAAAAAAAATAATAATGATATTAAATTTTTAGCAGTCGGTGGATCAAACTTAGCTAGCTTGGGTGTAAATTCAATTTTCAATATTGAACAAATTACCTATATGGGTTTTACAAGTGTTTTATTGAATATTTTTAAGATAAAAAAAAAAATTGATTTTACCATTAAAGAAATTATTAAATTTGAT
>MDSV01201349.1_pt1 | contig 10711 bp, 13 predicted proteins | sample 810851 | NCBI WGS metagenome assembly MDSV01 (sample SAMN05326640, study PRJNA326480) | marine metagenome | isolation source: seawater | place: Atlantic Ocean: North East | collected 2012 | reverse complement strand
TTACTAATGAGAAGACCAGAAATAAATAGATTTATTGCAATTTCTCCTCAACCAAATGTTTATGATTTTTCTTTTTTATCGCCATGCCCTACTTCGGGGCTAATGACCTATGGTGAAAAAGATGAACTCGTACCTATAGAAAACATTAATGAATTAAATAAAAGATTAAGTTCACAAAAAGGAATAAATGTTGAATTTCAATCTATAAATAATGCAAATCACTTTTTTACAAATTCTGAAGTAATTCTTTCAAAAACTTTAAATAATTATATAAAAAAAGAAACTACTTTGTTTTAAACATGTTTGCAGAATTTTTAAATATAATAGTACGTTCATTAAAATTAGAAAAGAATTTATATAGAGATAATGCAAATTTTGGTGAAGCAGGAATATACTTCGCTGGTCTTATAATGATACTTGATGGAGTTGCTGGAGCAGTTGCTGCAAACACAATAATAAAAACTGCAATCGGTTTATCTGGATTAACAGCTATACTTACATGGCTAGTATGGGGATTGTTAATATTTGTTATTGGTGTGAAGTTGTTTCCTGATAAAGAAAGTAAAGTTTCTTTTAAAAAAATTTTAATCGGCGTAGGTTATGCTCACTCACCTGGAATACTAAGATTTTTTGCTGTAACTCCTGATTTATTGATACCAGTAATTTTCATTACTCAATTTTGGATTTTTGCAGGATTAATAATCGCAGCTAAACAAATTTTAAATTTAAAATCAAATTTTAAAGCATTTGGTATAATAATATTATCTTTTTTGATTATCGCTTTTATTTCTATATCTTTTGTTATGAGTAGTTTGAGCGCAACACCTATAAGTACACCAAGTTAAAATGGAAAAATAGTTTTGGATAATTTGCAAGAATTGCAAATTTTAAGACCTATTAAAATTAAATTTTGTGATACACTTATATCTTCTTTGTGGCACTCTTCACAAATATTATTTGTTTCTTTAAAAAAATTTTTTTTAAATTCATCAATCATTATCTGTTAATCCAGCTCCAGCTGCTGTTTTTTTTAATTCTTCATTTTCTTCAACAAAGATTTCTTTAGATAAAGTATACAATTCGTTCCACTCATTTTTGTTAAATGTATTTCCATTGTCAACAAATACAATCTTAACTTTATTTGCTTTTTCTATAATATCTCCATCTAAATGATTGGTAAAAATTGATTGATTGAAGTTTAATAAATATTTTTTTTCATCAATTTCTAAAAAAATTTTTTTTCCAACTATTTCAGAAGATTTACTTAAGAATGGTATAAAAAGAATTGGAAAAGCAAGGTTCTCAAAATTAATTTCACTCAGCTCCTCTAGAACAAAAATCTGATCTAGAAAATTAATACCTGAAATAATTGGGCAATAAGATATTTTCGAAATATTTGATTTTGCAATTAAACTTACATTCTGAAATTTTTTATCTTTATATATTTTGTAATATTGATTAAGGTTTTTTAAACCAGGTAAACCAAACATTTCTAAAAGACTTATGCTTTTACCAACCTCCTCTGCGATTCCCCATGAAAAACCAACAGCCTTAGTGGCTCTTTTTACAGTAGTATCTATTTCACTCAAGCTTATCATTAATTAATAGAGTTATAAATCCAGCCATCATCAAAAGATTGTAAATCGTTTACCAAAGGTGCGCCTTGAAACATACAAATCCTTAGCCATTTGTCAGACCTTGGATCAAATTTGACAGCACCGAAAAATGATAATTTTAATCTAAGCATATCAATTGGCATTAATTTAGATCCAATAGTATTATCTTGAATTTCTGCATATGGAAAATTTTCACAAATAAAAGCTCTTCTAATAACGTGTCTTAAATCATTATTTTCCATCAAAAACCTTCCTATAGATAGACTATTCTTTTTACTTGAAATCCTTTCATATAAAATTTTTATATCTCGTGCAATTGCAAGCGGCTGTTCTAATTCAGCGCCGTGTTCCTTATATCTGTTTGCTAACCTTGGTTCTTCTTTGTTTTTAGATATAAACCAAAAATTTTCATTATTTTTTTTTTGAGTAAAATCAATTCTAATTATTTCAGAATAATTTTTTTCCAATATATATCTTAAATTTTCAATATTTTTCTGAGTGGGTATACTAAAATATTTTTCTTCATCGATGCTCATTTTTTTAATTAAAGGCTCAATTATACTATCGTAAGGTTCCATCATCAATGACACAACATACTCAATACATTCATCTTTTAGATTTTTTTCACACCATAAATACAACTTGTTAAATGAGAATTTATCCCTAAAGTCAAAATTTTCATTTATAAAATTTATTAGTTTTTCCATGTCTTTTAAAAGTTCGGAAATTTTTTTTCTTTGAAATTCGCTATCTGTATTCCACGATGTAACATTTTTTAACGATTTTTTTAAAAATTTTTTAAACAATTCGGCATCGTTATCTTGTACATTTTCAATTTCTCTAATTTTTTTTAAGGATGTTTCTCTAGCCAATATCCAATTATTTAATAAAGTTGGATGATTTACTATAAAGGGAGCCATTCCTAAGCCAGTTGAATTTCCAATTCCAAGATTTTTGCAAATATCCTTGTCTAGCTCTACAGCTTTCTTTGGATTTTTTTGTTTAGCAATATGATTTACTTGATCAAAAGTAAATTCTCTTACTAAATAAACCAACATCATTTCTAATCTAAATGGTCCACAAATTTCATCTCTATCTTTAATCCTAAATCTATCTGCAAGTCCAAATTTTCCAGATCCATAAACTGCAGTTGTTCTATACAAATATCCGACTTCCATAAGTCTATCTTTGTTTGGTTGATTTCCTTGAGATAAACTTTCAACAACATGATTAAATATTCTCATTGATTTATTTGCTCTAGATAAAGTTAATTCTTTATACGAAAGTCTACCAATTTCTTGCTTGGGAACAGCTTTGTATAATCTGTCTAAATCTTTTTTAGTGGGTATTCCATCATGTAATGCAAAAGATGTGTCCCACTTGGTGGCTATAACTCTATCAGATCTTTCTTTATCGCTAATTTGATTGGCAAAACAAACCAATGAATAAGTTCTATGATTTTTTTTTAATGAATAAACAGCTCTTCCATAACCATTTTCATCTAATTCGAATAAATCTCTTTTATATTTCCAGTCTTTAAATTCTTTTAAAAAAGATCTTAGAAAAGATAATTTTGATTGATGAAACGAGCCAAGTTTAGATAATTTCATTACAACTTTTGGATCTCTTAATTGTACTTCCATTAATTAATTCCTTTGTAAAAGTTAAACCAATTGTTTCCTAATATATCATTCACTTCTTCAGAATTTAATCCAACTTTTTTTAAACCAGTTTCTAAATTTTTAAAACCCCTTGCATCAACAAACCAATCAGGTTGTTTAGGAAAGCCAGATTTTTTTTTAGACCCTTCTCCATAGTTTTTTCTTTTCGACCAAGTTCCATTTCTCATCCATTCAACAACACTATCTGGCTGGTTTAAACAAAGATCTGAACCAATTCCAACATTCTTAACTCCTATTAATTCGCAAGTTTTTGCGACCATTTCACAGAAACTTTCGAGATTACAATTACTACCATCTTTTAAATGATGAGCATATAGAGACAAACCTAACATCCCTCCGCTATCACCTAGAGTTTTTAAAAGTTGATTTGATTTATTTCTCAGTGCACTATGCCAAAAGGATGGATTAGCATGAGTGATTGCTATTGGTTTTTCACTAATTTCAATAGCATCAAAAGTACTCTTTTCGGCTGAATGAGACATGTCAATTACAATTCCGAGTCTATTCATTTCCTTTATAGCTTCTTTACCAAAATTTGTAACACCTCCGTCAATTTTTTCATAACATCCTGTAGCCAGTAGAGACTGATTGTTATAGGTAAGTTGCATAAATCTACATCCATGATCATATACTTTCTGAAAAAGATCAATGTCATCCTCTATTGGCGAACAATTTTGAAAACCAAAGAAAATTGCAGTTTTTTTCTCAATCTTCGCTTTTTCTATATCTTTAAAGTTTTTTCCTAAAAAAATTAAATCTGAATTTTCAGAAAAATATCTGCCCCACTCTTTGGTTATATTTAGAAATTCATGGTAATCTTCATGGTATACTAAAGTAACATGGACCGCATCAAGACCAGCTTCCCGATTTATTTGAAATACTTCCCTCGACCATTTACAATATTGCAGATTATCAATTCTATAATTCATACTATTAGATATATATTAGTGCGAAATTTTTTGATATTAAAAGATATAAATGACCTATAAAAAAAAAAGTCCTAAAGTAGCTATTGTTATGGGCAGCCAGTCAGATTATTTAACAATGAAACTTTGCCAAAAAGTACTAAAAAAACTTAAAATTAAATGTGAAACAAAAATTGTGTCAGCACATAGAACACCTTACAGGATGTACAAATTTGCAAAAGCAGCAGAAACTGCTGATGTTTCAGTAATTATAGCTGGCGCAGGTGGTTCAGCCCATCTTCCTGGTATGATTGCAGCTTTAACAAGAATTCCAGTAATTGGGGTACCAGTAGAAAGTAAAAAATTAAAAGGACTTGATAGTTTGCTTTCAATCGTTCAAATGCCAAAAGGGATCCCAGTTGGAACAGTTGCTATTGGCAAAGATGGAGCTATTAATGCAGCTTTATTTGCCGCGTCAATAATCTCAGTCAGTGATAAAATTACTAGAAAAAATTTAAATCTCTGGAGAAATAAACAAACAAAACTTGTAAAAAAAAAACCTAATTAAAATGGTTAATCCAATCGTTGGAATAATTGGTGGAGGACAGTTAGGTTGTATGTTAGCAACTGCTGCAAAAAAGATAAATATTAAAACAGTTGTATTTTCAGATGATTTAGATTCACCAGCGAAAAATTTTTCTGATGAGTTTATACTTGGAGATTACGATGATGATAATAAAATAAATGAATTTATAAGTAAAGTTGACATAGTAACATTTGAATTTGAAAATATACCATATGTGACTCTAAAAAAAATAAATGAAAGTAAGAAAGTTTTACCAAGACCTGAAATTAATAAAATAGTGCAAAATAGATTAAGTGAAAAAGATTTTTTAAATAAAATTAATATTACCACTACAAAATATGTATCAGTAAAAAATGATAAAGACTTAAAATCAAATACAGACTTGTTGCCTGGGATGCTAAAAACTTGCACACTAGGTTATGATGGAAAGGGACAATACAAAATATCTACAAGTAAAGAATTAGATAAATTAAATCCAGATTTCAAAAAGGAATTTATTTTAGAAAAGTTAATAATTTTAAAAAAAGAAATTTCTGTAATTATAACAAGATTTGGAAAGGAACAACATGAAATATATGAACCAATAGAAAATGTTCATGAGGATCAAATTTTAAAATATTCAAAAATACCTTCTGATATAAATAATAATATTTCGAAAAAATCAATAGATTGGGCTATAAAAATTTCAGAAGAATTAAATTACATAGGAACATTATGTGTTGAATATTTTATTGATAAAAATGATAATCTATATGTTAATGAAATTGCTCCGAGGGTTCACAATTCAGGTCATTTAACCATTAATTCGCATAATGTAAGTCAATTTGAAAATCACATTCGAGCAATTTGTGGTCTAGAAAAAATTAAAATTGAAAAAATTTATAATGCAAAAATGAAAAATTTAATTGGTGATGATATTAATAATTATAGAGAAAAAAAATTTAATGATAATGAATTTTTTTTTGACTATTTAAAAAAAGAAATAAAAAAAAAAAGAAAGATGGGACACTTCACCACCACAGAAAAATGTTGAAATATAATCTTGGATTTTGTAATTAGTTATGTGTCAAAATTTATAATAATCATTTTTTTACTAATCAACTATAATACAATTGTAAATTCTATGGAAAATAAACCTTATCATCATTTAGAAGATGGATCTTTCAGAAATCCTGAAGGATCTCCGGTAAGAGATATGAAATTTAATTGGAGTTATAAAGTATTTAATCAAGAAAAAAAGAAACTGGATATGACTATTCCAAAAAACCACGTGATTGAAAAAAATGAAGTAATAAAATCTCTACAAAAAAATGAAAAAAATAATTATGTACTCTGGATTGGTCATGCAACATTTTTGATAAAGTTAGGAAACACAACCATCATTACTGATCCGGTCTTTGAGAAAAATATGGGACCTTTAATATTTGGTCCTAAAAGATTTGTTGATCCAGCCATAAATTTAGATGAGTTGCCTGATATTGATTTGTTTCTTTTAACACACAATCATTATGATCATCTAAGCACGAGAACAATACAAAAATTTCCATATAAAAAAGCTAAAATTGCTACTGCTTTAAAACTTGGAAAATACTTTACAAGAAATGGTTTTAGTGATGTCAATGAGCTTGATTGGTATGATGAAATAAAAGTTAATGATGTCAAAATAACATTTTTGCCTGCAGTGCATTGGTCAAAAAGAAGTCTTTGGGATACTAACAAAACCTTATGGGGAAGCTTCTTAATTGAATACAAAGATAAAAAATTATTTTTTGCATGCGACACTGGTTATGGAAGTATTTATAAAGAACTTGGCGAAAAATATGGGCCAATTGATTTAACATTTATAAATATTGGTGCATATAATTTTTATCCTATGGCTCCTAAAAAAGATAAATCAATTTATCACACTAACCCTGAGGAAGCTCTTAATATAGGACAAGATTTAAAAAGCAAAAAAGTTTTAGGAATGCATTGGGGAACAGTTGTTTTATCTTTAGAGCCAATTATGGAGCCTGGAAAAAGATTTAAAAACTCCTCTAATCAGTACGGTTACCACCCAAATGATGCAATAGTTTTTAAAATTGGACAATTAGAGAAACTTGAAAATATTTTAAAATGAAATCTATAGAAGGTAATTTTGATAATAGTCAAGTAGATAACTTGTTAAAAAAACATTTTGTTGAATTGAAATCGGTTTCCCCAGAAGGTAGCGCTCATGTATTAGACATAGAAGGTTTAAAAGATGGTACAATTAAATTTTGGAGTTTGTGGGAAGATGACCAACTAATTGGATGTGGTGCTTTAAAATTTTTAGATGAGGAACATGGTGAATTTAAATCAATTAGATTGGCTGATAAATTTAGAAAAAAAGGAAATGGTATTAAAATAATCAAACACCTTATCGAAGAGGCCAAAAAGCTAAATATAAAAAAAATAAGTTTAGAGACAGGTGCGGGTAATTTTTTTAAACCAGCTAGAGAGTTATTTATCTTGTGCGGATTTAAAACATGCGAACCTTTTGCGCACTATAAAAAAGATGTTAACTCGGTATATATGAGTACGATTATCAAAAAATAGCTAAAAAAGTATGAATTGGTCTTCTAAAATTAAATCTGAAACAGTCTCAGTTTTTTTATCTTTTTTAGCTATTACTTGTTCATCAGATTTTTTCAAAACTTTTTGAATTCTTTCAATATTGTCAGTCAAAATAAGATTTAAATCTCCTTCAAATTCATCTTTGGGATCTAAAAGAGTAGCAATATGTTCAACTGGTGTTTTTCCTGTAGCTCTGTATATAACTTGATTAGATGTATAAGATAGGCTAGCTTGATAAACATTACCTGATGTTCCAACGCTTATTGCTGGTCCCAAAAGTGCAGTACCATCCACACATCCATTTAAGGTAATTAAACCAAATATCATTAAAGTTAGTTTTTTGACTTTCACCGATTCTGCTCCCTGCTTTTCTCCTACAGTTAAATAAACTTAAAAACAATAATGCAATTTAAGTTACCAACAGTATAAAAATTAAACTCATACTAGAATTTGTTTAATTAATTTAAATTCTGATAAGTTTTTGAAGAAGTTGTTTATTAAAAAATAGATTTATTCAATTTTTTCAATACTAGTAATATTTCTCAGTGAACTATTTAGTTTTTCTAAACTTTCGCGTCTTGACATAAGAATAATTAAAAAAATAAAAATAATAACAAAAAAAATTGGAATTAGTGTGATAATAGAAATATTTTGGTAAATAAAATAAATATAAAAAGCTATTAAAACCAGAAACCTAAAAAATAAATTAATTTTGAATACACTCATTATAGATAGAGAATGTAAAATTAAATTAAAATAACTCATTTTAGATTTATCAAAATATCTTTTACCTCTAATTGAGGGTATCGAGATTTTTGTTTTTAAAATTTTTGTTAATGAGCCAGAAAAATTACTCCACGTGGCTTTTTCATTTATCAATTGATTAACTATTTTTCTTGGTAATAAGGTAAAATGTCCAAACTTAATAGATTTTCCAGTCAAAATAAGAGTTAATATTTTATGTATCATGTAGCATATTTTAAAAATTTTTCCTTCCGATCGCTCGACTCTCTCTCCGACAATTGGTTTATCAACAAGATTGTCTGAATTTTTAAGAAAATTTTTGATTTCCTCAGGTCTATCTTCGCCATCACCATCCATAGGCAAAACATAATCGAACTCTTCGTTTTCAAAAATAAACTTCAATCCAGAAGCATTACATCTGGATTGTCCTATATTATGTCGCATATTAATTATTTTAATCGATTTTAAATTTTCACAATTAAAAGATATTTCTTTTCTATTTTCTGTAGATGCATCATTAACAATTATTATTGAAAATTCAAATTTTGAATCAGATATTTCAGAATTAATTTTAAATATAAGTTTATATAATGAGTTCCAATCATTAAATATGGGAATTAAAATTATTATTTTTTTCATGTAATTAATTTATCTTATAAAACTTACAGAAATATATATGCTAATTTAATTTTTTTAATATAGATATTGCTGGCTTTTTTAAAGTTAATTTAAAATTTTTCGCATCATAAAAAGGGAAAGTCCAAAAAAAACTATAAAAAAATACAAAAATAATAAAAAATATTTTTCTAAATTTTAAATAATCTAATATTTTTAAATCTTTAATAATCAAAATATCATTTTTTATGCAGTATATATATATGAAAAAAGAACAAGAATATGAAATATAAATATACCTACCCCAATCTCTTCCCAAAATATATACAGGAATTGTAAATAAAAATAATATTAAAAAAATCAAAAAAGGATTTAGATTATTTTTTTTTAATAAATTTGTTTTAAATTTAGAATTAATTAATTTGCTAGTAATAAAGAAAAAAACTAAAATTAATGATATAGTATAGATTATTAAATAATTTGATATATAACCTTCTCCTATTTTAAATTTTTCAGCAAACCTATATTCAACACCACTGGCAAGATGAAAGATTTGACCAGATTTTGTGCAACCTTCTGCAACAAATTTTTTAACAGAATCGCAAATTTGATTTATTTGATATTCGGTTCCATTTAAAGAATTAATAAACAAAATTAAAACAACTAAAAATAAAACTGGAATAATCACATCTTTAAATGTTATTTTTAAACCTCTTCTATTTTTAGTTAAAATATACAAAAAAATAAAATAAGGCATATAGAATGCAAACGCAGAATGAGAAAGAGACAAAAAAAACATTACTAAAATCAAAATTGAAAAATGAAATTTTTGATTTATTTTTTTATCTATAAAAACAAAAGAGCTTATCAATGCTAGTAAAAGTATATCTTTTCTTCCGACAACTTCAGAGTTCATAATCGGATAAATAAAAAAAGCAGGTGAAAGAAATATTAATATATTAATATTTGAATTTTCAATATATTTAATTGACTTAAGCAAATAATAGCTAAAAATTACATATAATGAGGTTACAAATAAAAAAATTAATATATCCAAATCTACAGAGGTAAATTTGTGTAGTCTAAACAGAATCTCGCCAATCAAACCCCTTCTGACCAAACCGCCCTGGTAGTTTATCAACCAATCTGCATACTGCCATGTCGAATACTCTGTATAAAAAGAATAAAATTTTACTGTTGTAAAAACAAAAAAAATACCAACCAACGAAAATAAGAAATTTTTTCTAGATGTCATTTTATTTAATAATTACCGGAGATTATAAAAAATACTATAGTAATAAAACAAACTAATTAAATATTTTTATAACCAAATTCTAAACAAGCATCTGTTACAGAGTGATATAGCGATTCACCAAAACTTCTAAGTGCAAATAATCTTATTTTGTTTGGAGAATCTTCAATCATATCTACTGTGACTGTAATTCCATTAAATATAGAATTAATACCTTGGTTTTTTTTTAACTCATTAAAATTAAATGGACATCCTTTTTTAAGAACTTCTCTTACTTCATGCCCTTCTATTTCAATTATAGCCCTCGAGTGAGATAAATCTGTTACAGCAAAATCTGTTTCTTTAAGAACTTCTGAAATATTTTTAAGTAAATCTTTTTTAATTGATACTAAAAGCCAATTTTTTGGACCATTCCATAAAATTCTTGTATCATTATTGCTAACTACACTTAATGGTTCATTTTTCAGTTTTAAACCATCAATGTTGATACTTTCAAATGAAACAGAAGAACTTTTATACTGAACTATTTGAACAATAAGTATGTTTTTAATTTCCGAAACTTTTAATAAATTTTCTACATTTTTATTCTCGTGATTTCCAAAAAGTCCTTTTTTATGAATATGATTTAAAGCTGATACAGATGTCATGATCTAACTCTCTCTCCTTTTGGATCAACATAATGTGATGATACAATTTCAACAGGTATTGTTTTGTTT
>MDSV01193308.1_pt1 | contig 10711 bp, 7 predicted proteins | sample 810851 | NCBI WGS metagenome assembly MDSV01 (sample SAMN05326640, study PRJNA326480) | marine metagenome | isolation source: seawater | place: Atlantic Ocean: North East | collected 2012 | reverse complement strand
CACTCTGGCTTATTATTCACCGGCTTTTGTGATTGGTTCACTCACCGCATACTTGGTAAGTCAAACTTTTGATGTTTGGTTTTTTAACAAAATAAAGAGCATCACCGGTGAATCCAAATTATGGTTAAGAAATAATCTATCCACTATAACTTCTCAACTGATAGATACACTGATTTATCAGTTTACTTGGGTTTTTGCTACTGGCATGGATTGGTCTACGGCTTTAATGTTGGCTCTTACCAAATATGTTTTTAAGGTTTTAATTGCTGCAATTGATACAATATTTATCTATTGGGTTAAAAAATGGTAATCAAATCTTTCAAGTCTATAGCAATCTATTCTTCTCTTAATAATTCAAAAGTATCAAAGCTTTGCAATCAAGTAGAAGAAATATTGATGAGCTATGACATTGAGATGCTTTTTCCTTCGAGTTCGGCAATTAGATTCACAAGCCAACGTAAAAAATACTCTGACAAGTATATTTCCGATAATGCTGATTTAGTTATTGCAATTGGTGGTGATGGAACACTATTAAGTGCCTCTAGGAAATTTGGATTTAAAGGGATACCAATTTTAGGAGTAAATCTTGGAAACCTTGGTTTTCTAACAGACATTGCTCCTAGTGAGCTCACGGCAAAGCTTACAGAAATTTTGTCGGGTAATTTTTTAGAAGAAAGAAGGTCTTTCCTCGAAACACGAATAAATAAAGATAAATCTAAAAATATTTCGCTGAATGAAGTTGTCATACATTCAACCTCCATTGCACAGCTGATTGAATACGAACTTTATATTGAAGATAGTTTTGTTTATCGTCAAAAAGCAGATGGTTTGATGATAAGCACTCCAACAGGATCCACTGGGTACTCGCTGTCTGGAAATGGTCCGATCATAGATCCAAATGCAAAAGTAATAAATCTTCAACCTATGTTTCCTCACAGTTTAAATACTAGACCATTGTTGGTTGATGAATTAACAAATATAAAAATTATAATTTGTGGAAGAGGAAAAGCAGCTATCTCTTTTGATAGCCACAATGTTGTGAAACTTAAGCATGGAGATAAAATTGAGATTTCAACTTCCAAGCCAAAGCTTAACTTAATCCATCCTCAGGATCATGATTTTTATAATGCTTGCATAACAAAATTGGGATGGACCCTGGGTATTACAAAAAAAGAGACTTAGTATATTTCTTCAAAGAATGTAAAATAGTTCCATGCTAAGGTATATCTTAAAAGCTTTATTTACTTCACAACTAATTTTTGCAACATATAGTCTTTATTCGGAAATCACCCCTGATCAGCTTAGGCTTTTAGAGCAGCTTCCCCCTGACCAAAGAAGCTCCATTCAAGAGAAAATGGAAATGGCTGATGGCTTAGGAGAGGAGATTGAAGAAGTTTTTGAAGATAGCCCTAGCCTGATTAAAAAAATTGAGAAAGAAATCGATCCTGATTCGATTTGCTCTGATTGTATTTTTGGATATGATTATTTTAATAACTCTCCATCTACATTTGCCCCTACCTCTAATGCACCTGTCCCGTCTAATTATGTATTAGGCCCTGGAGATAAACTTGAGATAAATCTTTACGGTAATGAACAAAAAAAGAGTGTTGCTATTATTTCGCGAGAAGGCAATCTTAACCTACCTCTTCTGGGCCCAATAAATATACTAGGGTTAGAACTTAGTGAGGCTATCCAAGCCATAAGAAAAAAAGTTGTCAATGAATTAATAGGCACTGATGTTTCAGTCTCTCTTTCTGATGTGAGGTCTATAAACGTTTTCCTTCTAGGAGAGGCTTATCAACCAGGTGTTTATACTATGAGCGGATTAAGTTCGATCACCTCTGCTTTATTCGTTACCGGAGGAGTTAACGAAAATGGCTCACTTAGAGAAATTCAAGTCAAAAGAAATGGAGAAATAATAGCTAATTATGATTTTTATGAATTCCTTTTATCAGGTGATACAAATGAAGATATAAAACTCCAAAACGGAGATGTTATTTTTATTCCTTTTATAGAGAACAAAGTTAATTTAGGTGGAGAATTCAAAAGACCTCATTTATATGAATTTAGAGAAGGAGAGACTGTTAATGAAGCCATCAGGCTAGCAGGAGGCTTTAAATCTGAAATTGAACCATCTAAGATAGAATTAAATACTATCAACTCTGATAGAAAAAGAACCTTAGTTTATATAGATAACGAACAAGAATCTTTAAAAAGGAAACTTAAAGATGGTGATATGTTAAACGTATCAACTTTATCTAGTATTGCTTCTGCTTCCATAGAATTAACTGGCCAATTTAAGAATCCAGGAGTTTATTCTGTACTGCCCGGTGAAACAGTTCTTGACATTATAACCAGAGCAGGAGGCTATACACAGGAAGCCTATACTGAAGGTGCAGTTTTTCTTAGAAAAAGTGTGGCTAAGTCTCAAAGAGAAGCATTTATGAGATCTGCAGACGAGCTTGAAAAAACAATGGTGGAAGTTATCACTAAAGGCGTATTGACTAATATAGCTGAATATACTTTGCTGCCCATTTCTAATCTTATAGAAAGGTTAAGAGAAGAAGAGCCCTTAGGCAGAATGGTAGTTGATATAGATATTTTAGAGTTAAGAACTGATCCTGAGGCTAATTTCAATCTACGCGATGGTGATACTATCTATGTTCCTGAGAGACCGAGTTCGGTATCAGTTGTTGGTGAAGTGCTTAATAGCTCAACACTAAGTTACAACGCTAAGCAGGATATAGAAGGATATATTGAACTTGCAGGTGGTCTTTCTGAATCGGCTGATAAGAATAGAATATTTGTTATTGAGCCTAATGGCCAGTCAAAGATGTTAAACAGAGGTCTTTTTTCAACCTCGAATATAGTCTTACCTGGAAGCACCATTGTTGTATCGAGGGATTCAAGGCCCTTCGATGCAGTCAATCTTACTCAAATTATAACTCCTGTTTTAGCAGATCTGGCAACTTCAGCCGCCGCAATAGCTGCACTTAATGATTAATTATCCCAGTGATACTTAAAAAGAAGAAAAAAGTATATAGCCTTATACTCTTTGTTTTTTTTTATACCGCGGATTTGAAATCGAACATATCTGATTATTATCCAAAAAAAATTCTTCCCTCGGCCTCAAATTATGGAAATACAGGTATATTTGAAATACCTAATGCTAGGTTTATGCAAGAGGCCTCTTTGAGATTTAACTTTTCTAGTTCTTATCCCAATGAATTCACCTCTTTATCCGCTTCTCCTTTTGATTGGTTTGAAGCCACTTATAGATATGTTGAAATAAAAAACCGCAAGTATGGGCCAGCTAGCTATAGTGGAAACCAAAGCTTAAAAGATAAAGGTTTTGACTTAAAGTTTAAATTAATCGACGAAAATTTCTATTTACCCGCTCTTGCCTTAGGCATAAGAGATCTAGCAGGTACAGCATTATTCTCTTCAGAGTACTTGGTAGCTTCAAAGAGATTTAATAATTTTGATTTAACATTAGGCTTAGGATGGGGAGCTCTAGGTCGAGACTCAAATTATAGCAATCCATTTCTCTCTATCGATGAGAGGTTTAAATTTAGACAAAGAAGCATAGGTCAAGGAGGGACTTTTAATTCCAAGTCATGGTTTGCAGGTGACACTTCTCTCATTGGAGGGTTGGAGTACGATCTTAACAAGCTGGGTTTGAAATTGAAATTAGAGTATGACACAACAAATCCTGATCAAGATATTCTCTTTCCTGTGAAAGTAGATAGTAGATTAAATTTGGGCTTAACTTATTATTTGGCTAGAAACTTACAAGTTGGTGCATCGTTAGAAAGAGGAAATCAGTTTAGAATTTCATTAGTTTTACATGGTAATTTTTTAGATGACTCTATTCCTAAACCGCCCCCTAAAAATGTTATACCACTGAATAATGAACAAAAATCAATAGCATTTAAAAATAAAGAGGTATTTTACAGATCTTTAAATACTAGCTTGAGGGATGAATCTATATATCTTCAAGCTGCATCTTACACGGAAAAAGAAGTTGACTTAGCTATAGCATCCAACAGGTTTCAGTCTTTTACTCGAAGTGCAGGAAGGGCAGCTAGAATAGCCTCAGCTCTCAGTATAGAAGAAGTAGAAAAGATAAATATCCATTCTATGAATGGTGACCTTGAAGTTGCTCAAATTTCTCTTAATAGGAATGAGTTTGATAAAGCAAAGGATTTTAAAGGTAGCAGTAACGAAGTACTCAATAAAACAAAGATAACTTCTGAGAGTAATAACCCTTTATATGAAAAAGCTGATTTTATGCCTAAAGTAAATTTTCCAGAATTTAATTGGTCTATGTCGCCCTCTATCAAGCATCAGATTGGAGGTCCAGAAGGATTTTACTTAGGCCAACTTTTTTGGAAAACAGACACAAGCCTTAAGTTAAAAAGAAACTTATTAATCTATACTTCATTTGGTATAAACCTTTACGATACATTTGATGACCTCAAAAATCCCAGTTCAAGTTCAATTCCTCATGTAAGGAGCGATATTCAGAATTACTTGGAAGAAGGTAAGAATAATTTATCAAGATTCCAAATACAGTACTTCTCTTCTCCATTAAAAGACTTATTTATAAGGGCAGACTTAGGAATATTAGAGGAAATGTTTGGGGGTGTAGGCGGAGAGATACTTTACCGTCCTGTAGATCAGAGATATGCTTTCGGACTTTCATTACACAATGTTCGACAAAGAGGTTTTAAGCAGAGATTTAGCTTCAGGGACTATCAAGCAACTACTGGACATTTTTCAGCTTATCTGGACTTGCCTTATGAGATAAATTCTCAGATTTTAATTGGAAAGTATTTAGCAGGAGATAAGGGTATTACTTTAGATTTATCTAGAAGATTTAAAAGTGGATTTACGGTGGGTATTTTTGCCACTAAAACTAATTTATCGGCTGAAGAATTTGGCGAAGGTAGTTTCGATAAAGGTTTCTATATTTCTGTTCCAACTAAATTATTTTATTCGGATTTTACAACTGGCAATATTTCCTTTGGTCTGCACCCCTTAACGAAGGATGGAGGAGCCTTATTGAACCAACATAATGGTCTTTTTAGTATTCTTGGAGATACAAATAGACACGCTATAGTTAGAGATTGGGATGATTTATTAGACTGATGAAAAAGATAAATATCTTAGCAATTCTCACTTTATTAGTTTCATGTTCTTCAACTGGTCTTGACTACAACAGGATAGCTCCAGGTTATTCTCAAGCATTTAATGCAATTAAAGCTGCTTTATTTGGTAATGATATTAATAATATTTCAAACGAAGTAATAGATGAAATTCCTTACGCTTCAATGTTAGTTAAGATTGGCAAGGGACCATACGGGTTAATGATTCTTCAAAGTATTGAAGGAGATAGGTCAACGTGGGTTTCAGGAGACGGAGTATACCTTGTCCTAAAAAAAGGAAAAATTATCAAAACAGCCGGCCTTATTAATAACCTAACTGACTTACAAGCCAACCATCTATTTAATAGTGATAAGTATCCTAGTTCTGTTTCAGGAGATACTTTAAAATATTATTATTCATTTGATTCTCCTGTTTTAATTGATCTAGAAGTCGAAGCAACATATGAAAAGAAGGAAATTAAAAATGAAAATCTGGTAAACCGGTCACTTGATTTATCAATATTAGAGGAAACTATACATAGCAAACAAATCAATTGGAAAGCTACGAACAAATATTGGACAGATCAAGAAAATTTTATATGGAAAAGTGAACAGCAAATATCACCTAAAGTACCAAAAATATTTATTCAAATCACAAAAAAACCCTCTTGAAGAGGGTTTTTTTATTTTGTGGTTAGTTAGTTAACTTCTCTGGTAGCTGTTGCTGTAGCTGTAGCAGTACTTGCAGCCACTGCAGGAATTGTTTGAGTAGTAACATATTCTTCAACTACTTCTTTCTCAACTTCAACTACCTTCTCTTCTACAACGTCATAAGTATATTCTTCAACGCCAGGAACTTCGTATTCCTCAATAATTGTATCGAGGAAAGTCTCGGTAGCAGTGGATGTTGCACTTACTGTTCTTGTAGCAGTTACATTAGCGGTTCTTGTTGCAGTTGCTGATGTTGTTCTTGTAGCGGTAGCTGTACCTGTTGCAGTTGCAGTTGCGGTTGCGGTAGTTGTTGCAGTTTGTGTAGCTGTTGCAGTGCTAGTTGATGCCGGCGTACCGGGAATATCAACAACAACAACTGTTTCATAAACCTCTATAGTTGGAGTTGGAGTAGGGGTAGGCGTAGGCGTAGGCGTAGGAGTAGGAGTAGGAGTAGGAGTAGGAGTAGGTGTTATTGCACCTCCACCAGATCCACTGTCTGATATAGCAGCCGCAGCAGCAGCTATTGCGACGACAGCTGCAATTGTTCCAGCACTCACTCCACCTATAGCAGTTTTTGCAGCAGCGTCTCCAGCAGCTGCGCCACCAGAGTTAGAAGCTGCTTCAGTTTCACCTTCAGCAAAAGTTAACTGAGGGAATAGAACGATTGCAAAACCAGTTAGGGTAGCTAATAAATTCTTCGATAGTTGTTTCATTATAAAGCCTATTTGTTTAATTTTTTTTCCAATTTTCAATAGGGATTGGGAACTAGTCTGGGTATTAAAGTTCAAATCACGTCACTGTGTCAACTTTTTTCATAAATAATTTATTTGCCTTTATTATCAGCCTTAAAGCTATTTTGATCAAAGGTATTGTAGAATATGCTTTAGCCACACTTCACTAAAATGCCTATCATCTCTTTATTTACAAAGCTATTACACTTTCTACCCGGTGAACTTTCACATTATATAGCCTTAAAAGGGCTTAAATTTATTTATGATGTGGGCCTGTTGGGCTTAATAATCAGAAAAAAAAATTCTTTTAACGATAATGAAATCGATATTACTTCCTCATCTCATCTTATTGGTATAGCTGCAGGTTTAGATAAAAATGGAGACTATATCGACTGCTTAGCTGCTTTAGGCATAAACTTTATTGAAGTAGGAACAGTCACTCCTAGACCTCAACCCGGAAACCCAAAGCCTAGAATTTTTAGGAATAGAAAGGAAAAGTCACTTCTGAATAGACTAGGTTTTAATAACAAGGGTGTCGATCATCTTGTTAGAAATTTGAAAAATAGAAATTCAGAAATTATTGTTGGTTCAAGTATAGGGCGGAACTCAGACACTTCTAATGAGAATGCTTTTCAAGACTATATATTTTGTCTTGAGAGAGTTTATGAGTTTACAGACTATATAGCTGTAAATATTTCTTCGCCAAACACTAAGGGATTAAGAGAATTGAGCAATCATGAGTTTCTAGATGAGTTGCTTAAGCATTTAAAATTGAAACAAGAAGAGCTTTCTGCTTCCTACAGTTACAAACCAATTTTTATTAAAGTCAGTCCTGATGAATCTTTAGATAACTTGAAAATAATATGTAATTCGATTTTGAGTAATAAGCTTGATGGAATTATTTGTTCCAATACTTTGGCTATTCACAAAAGTATAGAAGGTTACGGAGGAGTAAGTGGTACACCTCTAAAAGATAAATCAACAGCTAATCTTATAAACGTTAGAAAATTTGTTGGAGAGGAATTGCCAATAATTGCTTCCGGAGGCGTTATGTCTGTTGGTGACTACAAAGACAAGATTGCTGCTGGAGCAAATCATGTGCAGATTTACACTGGGTTTATATTTGAGGGCCCAAAATTAATAAAAGATATACTTAAACTTAAATCCCCATAATAAATACTTGACATTACACCCCAACTTAAACTTTATACTGTAAAGAAATTTCAAATTGAAAAGCATATATGAAGTCATTAGTTATTGTTGAATCTGGTGCAAAGGCAAAAAAAATAAAAGGTTATTTAGATTCAAATTTTCCAGATAAAGATTGGCAAGTTGAGGCCTGTGTAGGGCATGTTAGAGATCTTGCTGATAAAGAGAATGCTGTCGACCCTGAAGATTGGAAAAATCTCAAATGGGAATTTTCTACTAAAGGAAAAAAAGTTATGAGAGAACTAAGAGCATTTTGTAAGGACTCTGACCTCCTTTACTTGGCCACAGACCCTGATAGAGAGGGCGAAGCCATAGCGTGGCATCTCTTTAGTGATTTCAAGGATAAAAAGTTAGTAGAAGATATAGATGTCAGAAGAGTGACATTCAACGAAATCACTTCTTCTGCCATCAAGAAAGCTATCGAATCTCCTAGAAAAATAGATCAAGATTTAGTTGATGCTTATTTAACAAGAAGAATCTTAGATCATTTGATAGGGTTTAAAGTCTCACCTCTTTTATGGAGGCATGTCTCAAGAGCTAAATCAGCAGGAAGAGTTCAATCCCCGACCTTAAGAATACTTTGTGAGAAAGAAGATCAGAGAGACCTGCATAAACCTGAAGAATATTGGCCCTTCGAATCAGTTTTTGATTTTGGTGGCACTTCATTTGAGGCAAAACTTTCCAAAGTTTCAGAAAAAAATATAACTAAGAACCCCCTTAGAAATGAATCAGAAGTAAAAAAAGTTATTGAAGAATTAGAATCTTCTAGATTTTATCTAAAAAAAATAGAATCAAAGCCGCAATCAAGTAGTCCAAAGCCTCCGTTTAGAACATCCACTCTTCAGATGTCAGCTGCCAGTGGTCTTGGGTTCACAGCAGATAGAACCATGCAATCTGCTCAGAAGCTTTATGAGAGTGGGCTAATAACCTATCTCAGAACGGATGGAATTTCCGTTAGCACTTCTCCAAACACAGGGGAGCCTTTCTCGGAAGAAAATCCTGGACCACCTCCCTTACAAGAAATAAGAAATTTTATCTCTTCTAATTATGATTCTTCTTATCTTTCTAATGAAATTAGAGTTTATAAGTCGAAGGTGCAAAACTCTCAAGAAGCACATGAGGCAATAAGACCCACCGACATATTTAAAACCCCTTCGGATGCCAATCTAAATGGAGATGAGGAGAAGCTTTACAAGATGATTTGGAATAGAACTGTCGCTAGTCAAATGGCAAGTTCCAGCTATGAAAGAAAAACTTTAATTATTGAATCAAAAGATAATAAATATGAATTTAGAGCCTCTTCAAGAAAAAATCTCTTTAAAGGTTTTGAAATTTTGACAGGGTCAGATGATGAAAAAATAACAGTTTTCCCCGAAGGGTTAGATGAAGGCAAAGAATTAACTTTAATTTCAAATCATTATGAACAGAAATTTACAACTCCTCCCAATAGATATTCTGAAGCCTCATTAATAAAAAAAATGGAAGAGGAGGGAATAGGACGCCCTTCAACCTATGCAACAATTGTTAAAGGATTGCGAACAAAAAAGTATGCTTATGGAGCCAAATCTATTATCCCGTCCGATCTTGGAAGAGTTTTAACCTCATACCTCAAGAAAGTATTTGAAGATTTTTTTATTGAGACAAAGTTCACTGCTCACATGGAGGCAGATCTAGATGAAATCGCTTCTGGAAATAAAAATTATGAAGGAGTGTTAGATATATTCTGGCAGGAATTACAGAACTACCTTAATAGAAAAATTAATGATATTAAAATAAACAATCAGGATGAATTTAAGACAAGACAGGTACTTGATCTTCTAAATGAAGAGTTAGGATCGGTAATTTTCCCAAAAGACACTTTGGGAAATATCAGAAATCAATGTCCTAAGTGCTCTAGTCCGATAAGCCTCAAATCTGGTGCTTGGGGATATTTTGTTGGATGTTCTGAATGCAAATGGACAAAGAAACCATTCGAGTTCAATACTTCTTTTGAAACTTATCAAGAACTGCCAAAAGATCTAGGAAAACACCCCGACCTTGGGGGGCCAATATATGCAGATCTAAGTGTTAATGGACCTTGTGTGTGGACTCTAAATAATGAAGAGAAAAAACTTTTTGGAACTCCTGATGAAGATGAGTTTATCTTAGATATTGGACTTAATAGAGCTATAGAACTCATAGATAGAAGCAATGCCGAAAATGTTTTATTCACAGAATTTAATACTAATCTTCCAATTGTTTTGAAGAATGGGAGATTCGGTGAATATACTGAATTTGATGGTTTCAATAAGGCAACTAAGCTTAAACCTGAAGATAAAGAACCGAGCCCAAAAGTGTCTTATTACGAACCAACAACTATAGACTATGAATCAGAATCTGGCAGAAGATATGTTCTCAATTCTCTAAGAATTTTGGGATTTCTTTATAAAGAAGATAAAACAGTTTTACCTGTAGGAATAAAAATAAGAAAACCTGGAAAAGCTTTCAAGTTTATTAAAAATATAAAAGTGGGAGAGACTGAAACTGAGATACCCAATGACTGGTACAAGCTTGATTCAGAAGGTCAAGACTTCATCATTAATGAAGTTCTAAAACTAAAAAAAGGGGAGAAATTTATATCTCTTGAAGAAGCTAGAGTTATTTAAATAGATTCTCTTAAAAGAGCAACGCAAGACCCTTCAAAGACCAACTCATCTACTTGAGGGTTGATAGTTATGTCTTCGTAATTCTGATTTTCAGGTCTTAGTATCACTTTACTTTGTGATATCTCTATCAAGGTCTTAACTGTAACTTCATCGTTTATTCTGGCAACGACAATATCACCCGCTTTTAGATCTTTTGATTTGCTTACACCAATCAAGTCTTCCTCGTAGATACCCACTTCAACCATACTGTCACCTTTTACTCTCAGAT
>MDSV01214503.1_pt1 | contig 10712 bp, 11 predicted proteins | sample 810851 | NCBI WGS metagenome assembly MDSV01 (sample SAMN05326640, study PRJNA326480) | marine metagenome | isolation source: seawater | place: Atlantic Ocean: North East | collected 2012 | reverse complement strand
GTTAATTAGGTGTACAATTAGGGTAAAATTAAGACTAATATGATTTATGAATTTAATTAAGTCAACCGGGACTTTTAGTTTTTTTACAATAATCAGCAGGTTACTTGGTTATTTAAGAGATATATTAGTTGCAATCTTTCTTGGAACTAGTTTTTTAGCAGATGTCTTTTTTGTTGCTTTCAGAATACCTAATACTTTTAGAAGATTATTTTCTGAGGGAACTTTTAATGCAGCTTTTGTTCCAAGTTATTCATCAGAATTAAATAGAGGAAAAGAAAAATCTAATAAGTTTGCACTAGAAGTATTTAATTTACTGTTTTTAATTCTCTTAATTTTGGTTTTGTTAGTTCAGATATTTATGCCTTTTTTTGTATCATTAATTGCACCTGGATTTATTGATGATAATGAAAAAATGAAACTTGCAATAAACCTCACAAGAATAACATTTCCATTTTTAATTCTTGTATCTTTAGCATCTTTTTTTTCAGCAATACTTAATTCTCACAATAAATTTGCAGCTGCAGCTGCAGCACCAATAATTCTAAATGTAGTTTTAATAATCATTTTGGTATTTGGCAAATTATTAAATGACAATTTGGTTTATTATTTATCTTATGGGGTTACCTTATCAGGTTTCTTACAACTTATATTTCTATACTTTTTCGTAAAAAAATATTTCAAGTTTGAATTTAATCTTAAATTAAGTATCTCAAATAAAGTTAAGATATTTTTTAATAAATTAGTCCCAAGTATTTTTTCATCAGGAGTTACCCAAATAAATATTTTAGTTGGAACAATTATTGCTTCATTTCAAGCAAGTGCTGTTTCGTATCTCTATTATGCTGATAGAATTTACCAAGTTAATTTAGCAATTGCTGGAATTGCAATAGGTGTTGTTATGCTCCCTCAATTATCAAAATATACTAATCAAAAAAATAAAAGAAAAATTGACCTAATTCAAAATAAAGCACTAGAATTAAGTTTATTTCTCAGCTTGCCTGCTTCAGTGGCTTTGTTGATAGGATCGAATGAAATCATCTCTGCGCTTTTTGGATATGGGCAATTTAGTGAAGTTTCTGTTTTAAAATCGGCTGAAGCTCTTTATTATTTTAGTTTAGGGTTACCAGCTTTTGCAATGATTAAGGTTTTTTCAAATTTCTTTTTTGCAAATCATGATACAAAAACCCCTTTTTATATTTCTTTAGTTTCGGTTTTATTAAATATTTTAGTTAGTGTTTATTATTTTAGATCAATTGGATTTATAATCATTCCTATAGCAACTACTATTTCCTCATGGTTTAACTTGATAATTTTATTTATTTATCTAAGAAAAAAAAATTTCTTTAGTTTTAACAACGCTTTTATTGGACGCTTTTTTAAAATTGTATTTTCGTCAATACTAATGGGATTATTTTTTAATTATCTTATGACATTCTTAAATGATCAATTATCTTTTGAAAATTCATTAAAATCTATTTATTTAATTCTGTCTGTCGTTTTAGGGCTAAGTTTTTATTTGTTTATATCTTATTTGATCAAAGCTTTTAAATTAGAGGATATTAAATTAAAGTATTAATAATGGGAAAAAAAATATTTTCAGGGGTACAGCCTACCGGGAATTTACATCTAGGGAATTATCTTGGAGCTATTAAAAATTTTGTGCATCTTAATAATGATAAAGAAAATGATTGTGTTTTTTGTGTTGTAGATTTGCATGCTATTACTTTAAAGCAAGAACCAAAAGAGCTTGAATACAATATTAGAGAGACAGTCGCGACGTTTATAGCCTGTGGAATTAATCCTGCAAAGAGTATAATTTTTAATCAATCATCTGTCTCGGCTCACTCAGAAGCGGCTTGGGTCTTAAGTTGTGTTGCAAGAATGGGTTGGTTGAACCGAATGACACAGTTTAAAGAAAAAGCGGGCAAAGATAAAGAAAAAGCAAGTGTTGGACTTTACTCTTATCCGATATTAATGGCAGCTGATATTTTATTATATGATACGACCCATGTGCCTGTTGGTGAAGATCAAAAACAACATTTAGAATTATGTAGAAGTATTGCTCAAAAGTTTAATAATGATTATGGTTTAGATAATTTTCTTAAATTACCAGAGCCACTCATTCAAAAAGAATTTTCAAGAATAATGAGTCTTAAAGATGGAATGAAAAAAATGAGTAAATCTGAAATATCAGACTTAAGTAGAATAAATCTTAATGATTCTTCAGACTCAATAATAAATAAAATTAAAAAAGCAAAAACAGATCCATTACCTTTACCTTCTAGTTTTGAAGAGTTAAAAGAGCGACCAGAGGCGAGGAATCTTTTAGGAATATATTCAAGTTTAACTGATACTACTTTAGATAAGTCAATAAATGAATTTGATGGTAAAAACTTTTCAGAATTTAAAGAGAAACTTTCTCAAGTTTTAGTTGAAAAAATTAATCCAATTTCCAAAGAAATTAAAAAATTGACTAGTGATAGAGTATATTTGGATAAAATTCTTATAGACGGCCAAGAAAAAGCCAACATTATTGCATCTAAAAAGATTAAAAAAATGCAAAAAATAATAGGTTTTTAGTTTTATCCTTTAAAAAAGTTTAAATTTTAAAATTATTGATTATATAAGAGATATGTTTATTCAAACTGAAACAACACCAAACCCAAATTCACTTAAATTTCTACCTAATAAAATCGTTTCAAATGGTGGTTCATTCGAAATTACAAAAAAAGACGATGTTAAAAATGATTTAATTAAAGATTTGATGTCAGTTAATGGTGTCGAGGGAATTTTTTTAAGTAAAGACTTTATTTCAATTAATAAATATGATGACACATCATGGGATGATATCAAACATATTGTAATATCTCTGATCAACGATTTCTATGCTACTGGTAAAAATTGTATAATAGATAATAGCCCTTTTAAAATTGAAGAAAATCTTGGAGATATCGAAAAAAAAATAGTAAAAATTCTAGATGAAAAAATCAGGCCGGCTATTGCTAAAGATGGAGGGGATATCAAATTTAAAAAGTTTGAAAATGGGATCGTAATGGTAAAACTGCAGGGCAGCTGCTCAGGATGTCCTAGTTCAACAATGACACTTAAACAAGGAGTTCAAAATCTTTTATGTCATTACTTGCCAGAAGTTAAAGAAGTTGTAGCAGTTTAAGATGATAAAAATTTTGAGAAATCATAAAAACAAAGTGTTAAAAAATATAAATGATAATAATCTTGGCTCAATTGTTAGAACACTTTTGAGTAGTATTGTGGTAATTGGAATATTCTATTCATTGCCTATAATAGCAAATTTTACTAACGACAAAATCTTAAATACTCAAGAATTCAAAAATAATTCTAAAAAAGTTTTAGCATATACATTAGAGAATCAAACAAATGGATCATTAGATAGAAATGAACAATATGATGAAAGAGATCTACTTGTAGATATTTATAGTTTAAACGAAAAAGAAACTGATGCAGTTAGATTGGATGCTTCAACGATTAAACAATTGTATGAAGATACCGACTATAGATTAGACGATATTAGAAAAAATAAATTAGTGAAACCAGTAGCACTAGATTCCTTTCCTCGAGAAATCAAGATGATTGAAAACACCAAAGAAAGAAAAGAATTTTTTATACAAATTGTTCTACCTTTAATTTTACAGGAAAATAATAAGATACGATTAGAGAGAAAAAGACTTTTTAGTATTATTAATAAAAATAATAATACAGTTTTAGAGAGGAAATGGCTAAATAAAAAATATAAACAATATGGAATTCCATCAAAAGATTTATCTACTCTTAAAATAAGAATGGATGAAGTTCCAGTATCTCTAGCACTTGCTCAGGCTGCAAAAGAAACTGGCTGGGGAACATCAAGGTTTGCTCAAGAAGGAAATGCACTTTTTGGCCAGTGGACTTGGTCAGGGGAAGGCTTGAAACCCAAGGAGGCAGATGAAAACAAAGGACATAAAGTCATGAAATTTAATGTTCTCCAAGCATCTGTGAGAGCATATCAGAGAAATTTAAATACACATAAAACATATAAAGAATTTAGATTGGCACGAGCTAAGCAGAGAGACTCTGGCGAGCCATTAGATAGCATTATCCTTTCACAGTATCTAGACGAATATGCTGAAACAGGTAAACAATATGTTCAAATTTTACAAAAGATTATTACACAAAATAATTTAAAAGATTTTGATAATGCAAAACTTTTACCCTCAAGTCTTGAGCTTGAAAGCTTAATTTAATTTGTAGGCACTATAAATTGTGTCCCAAGCCATCTCCATTTTCCACTATCATTGAGTGAACAGTTAACTCTTCCTCTTCTAGGAAGGAAAGGTTCTCTAAACTTTATAGTTAAAATATTATTAGTTAATTTTATGTTTGAAATTTCCCATTTATCACCTTCATTTGAGTAACAATTGATTTTATCAATATTTTTCTGATTATTAAAAAATTCAACTGAAAAAGAAGGAGGATTATTTTGCTTGTTAAGTTTTTTTTCTAAAGGAATTAATTCTTTATACTCAAGAGGATAAGTTTTTATTATAGATTCAAATCTTTTAATTTCACCGTAATTTTCATTTATTGGGAACCTAGGTAATTGAAATTTTTCCTTATTCAAATCTATAACTCCTGAATGTTGACCAAAAGCATAGGCAAAATTATTTGAAATATAATTTCTCATAAATTCAGAGTATTCTCCGAAAGGATAAGAAAATAACTCTGGGATATATCCAATTTTTTTTTTAAAGATAATGTTCGCTTTTTTTATATCTTTGATGAAATTTTCATTACTTTCCTCAATTAAATATTCATGTGAATGGGAATGATGCCCTATAATAGCAAAATTTTCTTTATCTAATTCTTTTATTTGTTCCCAAGACATATAGCCCTTTTTTCCAACAGGCTCAGTAGAAACAAATAGAATGAATGGAATTTGGTTTTGTTTAAGATAAGGCCAAGCATTTTCGTAAAAAGATAGAAATGCATCATCAATTGTTAGAAGTATTTTTTTTTGTTTTTTTGGATAATTAAATCTTTCTTTAAATTCATCTGGATGAATAAATTGATAATTTAAATCTCTAATCAATTGTATGTGTTTTTTAAACACATCCATCTGAATATTTGTAGAAGGATATTTATTTTCTTCAAACCTATGATACATAATTGATAAAATACCCTCATCATTTGAATATTGTTTGATATTATTTTCTCCTGCTTTAGAATCTGAAAATAAAAAAAACACAATGAATAATTTGATAATTGATGCAGCCAATGAAAAAATATTTTTAGTGCTCATTAAAGATAAAAATATTTATAATGTTAGTCATGAAAATAGTAAAACTAATTATGAAAAATTAATTCTTTTAATTAATGATTTTCTTAATGATTATGATTTAGAAATTGATGAAATTTGCAGATTATATGTAAATCGTGGTCCCGGAAGCTATGCGGGTATTAGAAATTCCTTGGCAATTGTTAAAGGAATATATGTCGCAAAAAAAATTGACTATTACTGTTTCAGTTTTGGGGATTTTGATAAATCTTTTAATAATAAATACGAAAATATTCCCAATCTATGTGATAAATTAAAGATTAAAAAAAATTTGATTAATCCCATTTATATAGGTTAAAATTGATTATGTCAGAAACAATTGAACAAAAATGTTTATCTAAAGGTGTTAAACTCACAGATCAAAGAAAAATAATAGCTAAAGTTATTTCAGAATCTAAATCAGAATACGGAGAGTCCGATCACCCTGATGTAGATGAACTTTATAGTCGTGTGTCAAAACTTGATCCTAAAATAAGTATTGCTACGGTTTATAGAACTGTAAAATTATTTGAGGAAGCAGGCATATTAACAAAACATGATTTCAAAGGAGGAAAAGCAAGATATGAGGCTATGATAGAGAGTCATCATGATCATTTAATTGATATTAAATCAGGTGAGATAATTGAATTTGTTGATGAAGAAATAGAAAAACTTCAAAAAAAAGTTGCTGAAAAATATGGTTATAATCTAGTTGACCATAAGTTAGAACTTTACGGAGTAAAGAAAAAATCCTAGCAGGATGGATCAAAAAATTTTTATAAAAACTTTTGGTTGTCAAATGAATGAATATGACTCTAACCGAATTTATGATTCAGTAAAAAAAATTGGTTTCACGAAAACTGATAAATATGAAGATGCAAATTGTTATCTTCTAAACACTTGTCATATAAGAGACAAAGCGAAAGAAAAAGTTTATCACGAAATTGGGAGAGTAAAGAAAAAATTTAGATATAAAACTAAACCACTAGTAATTGTTGCAGGCTGTGTGGCACAAGCAGAAAATAAAGAAATGTTAAAAAGGGAACCATATATTGATTTTGTATTGGGTCCACAAGCTTATCATAAAATTAATGATACAATTTTAGACCATCAAAATAAAATTAAGAAAAAAGAAGAAACAGAATTTGATGCCATAACAAAGTTTGAATATTTGAGTAAAATTGAAAATAAAACAAAAAAAATTTCATCTTTTTTAACAATTCAAGAAGGTTGTGACAAGTTTTGTCATTTTTGCGTTGTTCCATATACTAGAGGTCCTGAATATTCCAGACCTTTTGATCAAATTTTAAGTGAGGCAAATCAATTAGTTGATAGTGGTTCAAAAGAAATTAGTCTTTTAGGTCAAAATGTAAATGCTTATAATTTTGAAGGGTTAAGATTATCAAATTTGATTTTAGAATTAGAGAAAATACCTAATTTAAAACGTATACGCTATACAACATCTCATCCTAAGGATATGACAGAGGATCTGATTAATGTTTATAGAAATTCAAAAAAATTGATGCCTCTTGTTCATCTTCCTGTTCAAAGTGGTTCAGATAAAATTTTAGGACTGATGAATAGAAAACATAATATTAAAACATATTTAGAAATATTTTATAAATTAAAAAAAATTAATTCAGAAATTAAATTTTCTAGCGATTTTATAATTGCTTATCCAGGTGAAGATAAAACTGACTTTAATGATACTTTAGAACTTATAGATAAAATAAAATTTATAAATTCATTTTCATTTATTTTTAGTCCTAGACCCGGAACCGTTGCCTACAATTTAACAGAGATTGATAAAAAAAAATCTCTCGAAAGACTTGAGATAGTTCAAAAAAAACTATTTAGTAATCAACTAAAAATGAACAAATCTTTAGAAAATACTACAATAAACGTTTTGGTAGAAAATAGAATGAAGGATAAATCTAAACTTTTTGGTAGATCAGAATATATGACACAAGTTTTATTTAGTGGTAGTGATGACTTAATTGGAAAAATTGTAAAAATCAAAATCAAAAACAGTAATAAAAATACTTTATTTGGCGATGTAATGAATCAAATCAATCAAAAGGTAGCTTAAAACTTGAATATAAGCACAAACAAAAATTTTGATGCGAATTTAAAATTTGTATATTCAGACAATAATACCTTAAGTGTTATTTTTCATAACAATGATTTGCTTATGGGTGTAGTAGGAGAATTTAATAAAAATCTAAAAGAATTAGAGAGAATAACTAATTCTAGTTTATACTCAAGGGGAAACTCTATTCTTATTAAGTCATCACCTGATAAAAATGAAGTAGTAAAAAATGCAATACAATTTTTAGCCAATCAGTTTGTTAATAATGGAAACATAGAGGATAAAGATATATTATCTTCTATAGATAAATTTATGATAAACGAAAAAGTAAAAAATCAGAATGTTACAGATATTATTAAAACTCCAAAAAAATCAATTATTCCAAGATCAGAAAAACAAAAAGAATATGTTCGAGCATTAAGACAAAGTGATATTATTATCTCTGCGGGTCCTGCCGGCACAGGAAAAACATTTTTAGCTGTAGCAGTAGGTTTGACCATGTTATTAGAAAAAAAAATTGAAAGAATAATTTTATCTAGACCGGCAGTAGAGGCAGGAGAAAGGTTAGGATTTTTACCAGGTGATATGAAAGAGAAAGTGGATCCTTATCTAAGGCCTTTGTATGACTCACTTTATGATCTTTTTCACTTTGAAAAAATTCAAAGAATGATTGAAATAGGAGATATTGAGATTGCGCCATTAGCATTTATGCGAGGAAGAACATTAAAAAATTCCTTTGCTATTTTAGACGAAGCACAAAACGCTACTGATACACAAATTAAAATGTTTCTTACAAGAATTGGTGAAAATTCAAAGATTGTAGTAAATGGAGACCCATCTCAAATAGATCTCGCAAATAAAAGTATGTCTGGATTAGACAGGTCTAAAAAATTATTATCTCATTTAAATGAGATATCTGTAATTGATTTTGATCATTCTGATGTTGTTAGACATCCGCTAGTATCAAAGATTGTTAAAGCTTACAGCAATCAAAATGATTAGTATTGAGGTTGTTTCTGAAGAAAAAAATTGGTCAAAAAAAATAAAAAAAAGTCAATTTTTTTTTCAAGCAGTTTGTAAATCTTTTCCAAAAAAATACCAGTTTACAAATAAAAGAGTTTTTTTAACATTATTATTATCAAACAATAATAATATAAAAAAACTAAATAAAAAGTTTAGAAAGAAAAATAAACCTACCGACATCCTTTCATTCCCTTTTAAAAAAAAAACTAACATAAACAAAAAAACTTATATTGGAGATATTATTATTAGTTATAATTTCATAGATAAGCCTAAATTGCAAAAGCTGGAGTTTTTTAAAAAAAAATTAATTAGAATATTTATCCATGGTTTTCTTCATTTATTAGGTTTTGATCATAAAAAATATAATAATTATAAAAAAATGTTAAAAGAGGAAGAACGGATTTATCAATCAGTAATTCAGAAATTAAATTGAATATAAAATTATATATAGATTATCTATTTTTAATTATTTTAGGGTCGCTAACTTCTTTAAGTCTACCACCTTTCAATTATTTCTTTATAAATTTTTTCACTTTCACTTTTTTTTTATTATTTTTAATACATAGGTCAAATCAAAATATAAATAATAAACTTTTCTTCTTTTATGGTTGTTTATTCGGTTTTGGTTATTTTATTACAAGTTTGTATTGGATATCTATTTCTCTAACTCACGATCCAAATTTTAGGTTTCTAATTCCTCTATCAATTATTTTGATACCTGCATTTTTATCATTATTTTATGGGCTTATAGCTTTTTTTTTTAAGATTTTAAAACCAAAGAGTATGATAAATTCGTTTTTAGTCTTTTCTCTTATTTTTGGAATTTTAGAATTTGTTAGAGGTTCAATTCTTACTGGATTCCCCTGGAACCTAATTGTCTACAGTTTATCAAATCAGTTAGAGGTTCTAAGTATAACTTCTATTATAGGAACATATGGACTTAATTTATTTTGTATTTCCTTATTTTCAAGTCCAGCACTTTTAATATTACAATTTAATAAAAAAAATTTAGGAGTTGTTCTTTTGTTTTTGATGTTAACTATTCTCTTTTATATTCATGGATTTACTTATAAGGAAAGATTTCAAAAGATAGTTCCAGAAACATATCATTATAAAATAAGGTCTATAGGATCTAATATTGGCCTTGATAGATTTTACTCAAACATAGATACAATCTCAGTTATCAAAGACTTGATCCAGATAAGTGAACCCAGACCAAGTGATAAAACTATTTTTATTTGGCCTGAGGGAATTATTCCTAATACTATAAAAGAGGATTTAAAAGAATATAGTTGGTTATTTGAGGAAAATTTTAGTCAAAATCATATATTGATTTTGGGTATAAGCAGCCAAGTGGTAAAAAATGGATCTAAAAAATATTTTAATTCACTTTCTGTTTACGATAATAAATTAAATTTACTTAATTCTTATAATAAAATAAATTTAGTTCCCTTTGGAGAATTTTTACCTTTTGAAAATTTTTTGAAAAGAGTTGGGCTAAGATCTTTGACTAATAACTATCAATCATTTTCAAAAGGAGATGAAAGAAAAGCGATTGAAATTATACAACCTAACATTACATTAAAAATTTTGCCACTTATCTGCTATGAAATAATTTATTCAGGTAAATTATTTAATAATCTCGACTTTGATTTTATTATTAATATTTCGGAAGACGGTTGGTTTGGTCAATCGATTGGACCAAAGCAACATTTTGAACATAGTATTTTTAGAGCAATTGAAAGTGGAAAATATATTATCCGTTCATCAAATAATGGAGTTGCTGGGATAATAAACCCTCTGGGGAATATTGAAAAAAGTGTGAACTATGGAGATACAGGATATGTCGATCTTAAACAAATAAGGACAATACAACCTACAATATTTTCTATACATGGAAATAAAATTTTTGGAATATTAATTTTATTGTATATTTTTTTAATATTTTCATTTAAAAAAATTAAATATGAGTAATCTTAAAAATTATCTTTTTACAAGCGAGTCAGTTTCTGAAGGACATCCCGACAAAGTATGTGACAGAATTTCAGACATGGTAGTTGATACATACTTAGCTCTGGAGCCGCAAGCAAGAGTAGCGTGTGAGACTTTAACAACTACAAATAAAGTAGTATTGGCTGGAGAGACAAGAGGACCAGATATTAATAAAGACGAATTAATTTCCAAAGTTAGAGATTGTATTAAAGATATTGGTTATGATCAAGATGGTTTTACTTGGAGAGATGCAACTAAAATTGAAAGTCATTTACATTC
>MDSV01199248.1_pt1 | contig 10712 bp, 8 predicted proteins | sample 810851 | NCBI WGS metagenome assembly MDSV01 (sample SAMN05326640, study PRJNA326480) | marine metagenome | isolation source: seawater | place: Atlantic Ocean: North East | collected 2012 | reverse complement strand
TGAACTAGTTTATGAATTCTTGTGTAGACTTCTGGTCCGGATAATGTGATTGCATTTCCAAGAATTGTTTCAAGAAAAATGTTTACGCTCTCACGCATACCCACAAAACCTAGTATTGGTTCTGAGCATTGTGAGTTTGCCGATCCAGAGTCAGAGCCAATATTCCAGTTATAGTTACCGGTTATCAGGTCAGCCAATATGAATCCATTAGTGCCTTTAATAGATAGATTTAAGGACAACTCGGGATCTGAATGTAGATTAAAGTTCCATACACCCTCACAATCACCTGAATAATGGAGCTTTACTTGCCCAACTTGTTTGTCAGCACCAACAACAGCAATGTTTTCTGGGGTTCTTCTAAACATAAAATCTATAGGATCGAGATACCAAGGACTTAGGCCAGTAACCATATCGAGTAATCCAACTTCATCGAGATTCCATTCATTGGCCCAATTATTTTCGAGATTTACGGTGACTTTATTAATAGATCCGAAGTCTGCATTTAATGTTATATTTCTTATCGACTTAATTATTGGCAGATATCTGATTTCTGTATCAACATGGAAAACCTTTCCGCTTTTATAGACTAGTTTGAATAGGTTTTTAGTGGAGGTTGAATCATCTAACGGGGGCTCTATAAAGGTATGTTTCCCAGCTTTAATTGCAGATAAAGTCGCTGAAGAACTTAAGGCTGGTGGTGTACCGATCATTACAGCATCTATATTTGGATCTGCCAGAAGCTTTTTGTAATCAGTATAGCTTGTGAATGAATCACCAAGTATGGCTCGTGCTAAAGAATGGCTTTCTTTACTGCGTGCGGCAACTGCAACAAGTTCAACTTTATCGTTTTCTTTCAAGGCCGGAACGTATGCTTTTTGTGTCCAGGCTCCGAACCCTATAAATCCAACACGAATGGTATTCATTTATAAGGTCCTTAATCTGCTTTCTTTACTTGATTAGACACTTAGAAATTAAGGTTTAAAGACTACTACTGTAGCGATTGGATTATTATCTGAGTCATACTCTAAATCTACGACTCCGATCCATAGTCTTCCTAATTTCTTAGCAGCTGGTAGCCCATCTGCCTCTAAAGTCAAATCTGTTCCACCTTGATCGAAGAATCCCATTCTAATGAAAATTGTGACGACGGCAGTACCGCCGCTTTCTCTGTCATCAGATACGACAGCCTCGAATCTACCTGCCATTCCGGAGTCAGGGTTGGGACTGATTACAGTTTGGCCAATAGCTAATCTAACTGGATTACCTAGAGGCGTAATTGTTGTGTCAGATGGGTCTGATTCAATAGCTTCAGGGAAGTCAAATTCCATACCGTCTGAGCCAATAGATTGGCGTTCTGGTAGTGGGGTAGCAGTAGGTAGTGGAGTTGGGGTTGCATTAAGAGCAACTTCTGCAACTCCAGATCTTGCTGACTCTGCATTAGCATCTAACTCAGCTTGAGTCCGATTAGAAAGAGTTATATTAATCACTTCAGTTTCAGCCAGAACAGTTTCGAGTCCCTGTCCGCCGACTATCATTATGGAGTTATCATCTCTTTTAACAGCATTCATTCGATATCTGCTGTATTGCATATTACCGACTTCAGTCCAGCTATTTGAGATTGGGTCATATAATTCCATTGTTTGCAGGTTACCTGTACCTCCTGCAACTAATACAGATCCGTCTGAATTTGCTATTGCAATGTGCTCAGCTCTTGGGCTTGTTGTATCAGCAACTGAGCCCCAGGTGTTTGTCACAGGGTCATATATTTCTGAAGTTGCACGCTTACCCCTGCCTCCTACAATCAAAACTCGTCCATCGGCCATTAGTGTTGCGGTATGCTGAGATCTGGAGACACTCATTTCACCTGCATATTGCCATTTTTCAGTAGCTGGATCAAAGATGTCAGCGCTCTTTTTGAATGGACCATCAGGATTACCGCCACCGGTTACCAAGATACGTCCATCATTTAACACTGTTGTTGCATGCCAAATCCGAGGTTCACCCATAGGATCTATTAATGTCCAGGTATCTGCAGCAGGATCATATATTTCAGCTGTAGCACTATGCTGTCCTACATCATCAGAGCCACCTATAGCGATTACTTTGCCATTTGCCAGTTTAATTAAGCCAAACTTTTCTCTAGCTTGGTTCATGTCAGCTACGATAGTCCATTCACCTGTAGCTGGATCCCAAATCTCTGTTAGAGAGGTAGCATTTCTTTGGTGTGCCGCACCACCTGAAACTAATACAGTGCCATCGTCTAACTCAACCGCAGCTGGTACTGATCTCCAATAGTCCATTGTCCCAGACTGGGTCCATTTATCTGCAGCAGGATCATATACTTCTGTCGTCGCAATGTATTCCATATACCCACCACTTGTCGTAGCTACTCCACGACCGCCGATTGAAAGCAGTCTGCCATCGGAAAGCACTACGAACGCAAAATCCTGTCTTTTCTCTAACATTTCACTACCTAGGACTGGTTCGCTAACTACTGTTGATGAACCTCCTTGGCCTGTTGTTTCAGATTCGGAAGCTGCCGTGTCTGATGTTCCAGTGTTTTCGGTTGAACCTTCCCCTCCGCATGCAAATATAAAAACGGATAGAGCTAACAGTACACTAAAAGTTATAATGGACTTAAGATTTAACATTAAATAATCTCCAGATATTATTTTTATAAGTTTCAAAAATTCAATTTAAGAAAATACTCACATAAGTTTACACCAATACTATTGTCCTGCACCTTTCGAGTAGACTAAATGGCCGTCGACATATGTCTGCTCGACTTCAATATCTTTTATGTGATCAACATGAGACTTCGTAGGATCATGGCTTAAAACAACCATGTCTGCACGTTTTCCGACTTCAAAAGATCCTACTTCGTTATCTCTGAATATAGCGTATGATGAGCCATTAGTGTAGTGGCTTATAGCCTCTTCTGCGCTTATAGCCTGGCTTGGCTCGATTTGCCTGCCACTAACGTGTCTTCGGCTAGCTGCAGCTGCAATTCCATCTATAGGAGCAACTGACGCACATGGAAAATCTGAGCCAGCAGCGATTGTTGCTCCGGCACTCACCATATCTGCCATTGGTTGTGCAGGTGCATTAATCCCGTAATTTTTTACTCCTTCTTCGAAAACATCACCTATGTTGTAAAGGAAGGCTGACTGGTGGCTTATAATGATCGGCAAATCAGCTGCTCTTTGAATCAACTCTTGGGTTGGGAACATAAAATGATCGAGTCGTAGTCGTAGTTTGTCAGCATCAGGAACTTCGTTTATGGCTCGTTCAAACGAGTTGATCGCCTGTTCGATTGATCGATTCCCGATACAGTGGATTGCTACTTGCAGTCCGTTGTTCGTAGCATCGAGCACCAATTTATCCACTTCATCTTGTTCATAATATATTTCACCTTCTGGTGAGACACTGCCGTCGTGATGGCACTTAAAGAATCCAAATTCTGGAAACACTGGGTCCATAAAAATTTTCATGGTACCGCCTCTTAAGCGGTCCGAAACATTATCGTTGTCATATTGGCCTGCGGCGACTTTGTCAGGAATTCCAAAGAAAGTTTCTCCACCGCGCAATTGACGCACGCAGATCGGAAGTTTTCCTTGACTATCTGCCAATCTGTACAACTCTGCACTTTCTGGCATCGTTTGAGCATCCCCAATACTTGTCACTCCATGCGATAGGTGCATTAGAGCATTTTGCCTTACTAGGTCACCAACTATTTCTTCGCCGTGAAAATCAATTAACGATCTCATCGTAATGCGATGTATTGAATCCATCGCTCTTTCATGTAAATAGCCAGTTGGTTCACCTTTCCTGTTTTTTACTATTGTGCCTTTATGTGGGTCAGGAGAGTCTTTCGTAATTCCTGCTATATTCATTGCAGCTGTATTAGCGTATAAGGCATGGTAAGAGGCATCCATTATGCAGACAGGGTTATTCGGCGCAGCTTCATCTAATTCCCAGCAGGTAAGAGGCTCTGCTTCTTTCAAAACCCGAGTGTCATATGACTGTCCCCAAATCCATTTCCCTTTGGGCGTGGCCGATGCAGCTGTACTGATTGCATCTAAAACCGCTTTTTTATCTTTCAGTGGAGGTGTACGCGAATCTACCGATACTGGCTCAAATACAGTCATCGAAAAGTGATTATGTGGATCAATAAATCCTGGAGTAACTGTTCTCCCGCGAAGATGCACTACATTTGTTTTATCATTAGCCATATTAGCTATTTCATTATTGTTGCCTATGGCGATGATTTTGCTGCCCTCAATGGCAAGAGCCTGAGCTCTAGTTCGCTTTCCATCCATAGTCAGAATGTTTCCGCCCAGCATTATTAGTTCCATAATTGTTACCTTTTTGTTGTTGTGTAAATCAGATTTAATTTAAGCTATATATATGTATTATTAGATAAATTAAAACATCGGAGTCTCGAAAATTTTAATCGAGAGAATTTTATTGTCAAGAAAAGTTTTTTACATATCGTTTGGAATCATAATCGGTTTTGCTTTGGCTGTAGCATGTATTTGGCTAATATGGGAATTTTCTTTAGAGCAAACCTATATTAAAGTTAACAGTGATAATCCCACGGAGAAATTTGATTTTGAAGGGTTCGATTTAACGAATCGCCCAACTCTAGGTGATCCTAACGCTGTTGTCACTGTGGTGGAACTAACCGACTACGAATGCCCGTTTTGTAAGCGTTATAACCAGGATGTTCTTCCAAGAATCTTAGCTGAGTATGGAGACAGGATTCGATATGTGGCGGTCAATTTTCCTTTGATTCATATACATCCATCAGCTTTCAGTGCATCGATGGCATGTGAGTGTGCCCATCAGCAAGAAAGTTTTTGGCAGTATCGACGAGAATTATTTGCTAGTGAAAACGGCTTAAAGTTAGATAATTTACTGTTCATAGCAAATCAAATTGGATTAGATATGATGAAGTTTCAAACTTGCCTAGAATCTGGCGAGATTAAAAGTATTGTGGAAAAGGATATATTAATTGCTGAAAGTTTAGGTGTGACTGGAACTCCAACATTTTTTATTAATGACAAACTTTTGGTAGGGTCTCGCCCATTTGGTTCATTTAAGGTATTGATAGATAGTGAATTAGAAAGTTATGGGAATTAAAACTGGCAATGATAAACTGAGGTGCGAGTCATTTAACCAAGGATAATTAAATATACGCAGTTAATTTGTTTGGGAAAATAAACTGGCTGAGTGGAGCCCAATGAAGAAAAAAGATATAGTTCGAATTGCCAAAAATTCAGGCGTCAATCTGATTTATTTCATGTATTGCGATAATGCAAATCTTATAAGAGGTAAAGCTACTCACATAGATCACCTTGATCGTCGAATTGATTCTGGTATAGGTTTAACAGTAGGTCAGCAAGCAGCATACGACATGGATTTGGTCGCTGATATAGAGGGTATGGGTACCGCTGGTGAAGCTAGAATCCTGCCTGATATCGATTCCATGGATGGATTTTTTCCTCTGCCATGGTCACCAAAACGAGCTATGTTAATTGGCGACCTAGTAAAGTTGGATATGACTCCTTGGGCATGCCCAAGGATATTTTTGAAAACTCAAATATCCAAAGCGTCTAATCTCGGTTTAGAAATAATGACAGGCTTAGAACCTGAATGGTACGTGGCGAAATATGACCCAGAATCAGACTATTATAAGCCCATTGAAAACAGTCAGTCTTTTCATAGTACTGGCTTTACTCCATATATTGATTTCATAGATGACTTAATAGATACGTTAGCAATTTTAGATATGAAAGTTGAAACTTATTACCCTGAATCTGGCCCAGGGCATATCGAAGTAACTCTACGCCCAGAGGATGCTCTTAAAGCAGCGGACAATCATATTTTCTACAGAGAAGCAGTGCGAAATATTGGTTTTAAACATGATTTAGCACCTACGTTTATGCCTAAACCATTTTTAGATCAGGCAGGTGCAGGAGGACACATACATATTAGTGCTTGGGATAAACAACATAAAAACAATCTCTTTTATACAGAGGGAGATGATTATGCTTTATCAACGTTGGGCCAGCATTTTCTTGCCGGTGTTATGGATCACCTACCGGGCTTAATGGCTATCCTAGCTCCTAGTTATAATAGCTATCGCAGGTTCCATAAAGGGTCTTGGAGTGGTGGTGAGTATCTTAGTTACGGAACTGATAACAGGGAGTCTGCCGTTAGGATACCTTCTAGATATTTAGGTAACGAGATGGGCAGTGTGAATATTGAAGTTAAACCTGCTGATAATAGTGCTAATCCCTATTTAGCTATTGGCTCTATAATAGCTGCTGGAATTGATGGAATTTCTCGAGAATTGAAGCCTAACCCAGGTCAATTTTTAGATTGCGATCCTACTCTGTTAACTGAATCTGAGTTACGTGCAAGAGGAATCCATCATTTACCGTCATCTTTAGCTGAGGCTAATGAAGCGCTGGAAAGAGATGAAGTGTTAAATGAAGCAATGGGAGATTTCATGGCGACAGCGTATCTTACACTACGCAAAGCTGAAGAGGCACACTTCGCCGCCCGTTCATTGGAATTCGAGTTAAAACGCCATTACAACAAATATTAGAATTTCGAATTGTTACTCTGAAACAGCAACTCCGTCTCTTCTAGGATCAGCTCCTCCGTGAACCTCTCCACTATCAGAAATAGTTATTGCATGCACGCCTCCAAATAGAAAAGTAACATCATCCTCTTTAGTGATGGAATATCCTATTTTAGCTAGGCCTGCAGAAACATCGTCAGAGATTCTGCCTTCCATGACTAAATCGTCACCATGATAATGAAATCTGGGGGCACTTATAGCTGACTGAACGTCCATATTGTGGACAAGCACATTTAACGCCACTTGCATTACAGCAGTTATTATTCTTGGTCCAGCCGCAGATCCAATCACCAGCGCGGCCTTATTATCTTTCATGAATATTGTTGGAGCCATGGCGCTTCTGGGACGCTTGCCTGGCTTAATTGAGTTAAGCCGATTAGGAATCGGATCAAAATCACCCATAGTGTTATTAAGGAATATACCGGTATCTGGCACAACGACGCCAGACCCGAAAAATGCCTCTAAAGATTCAGTACAAGAGACACTGTTTCCATGTTTATCTACTACTGAAAAATGAGATGTCTGACTTCCATCTCCACCACGGGAACCCATACTTGGATCAACTTGTTCCTGCATCGAGTTAATGAATTGGTCTGACGTGAACTTTTCAGAATCAATTGTTTCATAATCAGGATCTGCTATTAGATCACGTGCAACATATACATGTTTCAAAACTCGAGACATTTTATCTATGGTCTCGACCGTATTGTGACCTGACCCAGCAAGATCCATGTCTTGGAACAATGTAAGCAATTGGTACAATGCAATTCCGCCTGAACTCGGTGGCGCACATGTAACGTAACTGTATTGATTGAAACTGCCCGTTATTGGAGTACGCATTATAGGTTTATATAAACTGAAATCCTTAGCTCTCATTGGCCCGCCATTAGCGACCATATGTTTTTCGGCATTTTCGGCTACGAAGCCCTCATAAAATTCTTGTATTCCATTCTGAGACACGCGTTCAATAGTCTCTGCCATTGCTATATTCTTTTTTGTTTCACCAGTCTTGTAAGTAGAACCATCACTCTTTAACCAAATACTTGCAGCTTCTTCACTTCGCTTGAATTTAGTTGAAGCTAAATCGCTGTCTGTGCTCATAACCCAGTCTAAAAAAGGAGTGATCTCAAATCCACTTTTACCTAGTTCAATTGCACGCTTAGCTACTTGTGACAATTTCATAGTTCCAAATTGTTCTAGGGCCATTGACATTCCAGCGAACGTTCCTGGAATTGCAGCAGCTTTTTCGCCGAGATGATTTTGTTCGTCTAAAACATTATTTTTGCTGTCGAGGTCGAATAAGTTACCAGTAGCTAATTGAGGGGCATTTTCTCTATAATCGATCATTACGTTTTTGTTTTGCTCAGCCATATGTATCATCATGAACCCTCCGCCACCAATACCTGAAAATGGCGTAGCCGATACACTTAATGCCAGTGATGTTGCCACAGCAGCGTCTATAGCATTTCCACCTTCTCGCAATATTGACGCTCCAGCTTCTGAAGCATGCTTACTTCCGGAGGAAACCATTCCCTCATTACCTCGATCATCTCGGGTTGTTATTTTTGTGTGATCGTATATTTGCATTAGAATTTAAATAACCTTTTAGAATTGTTGTAGAAAATATCTTCTCCGATTGCTTTTGCTTCCGTTTCTGAATATATTCCTTCATCCACTAGGCTGCCAAGAGCATATCCTGCCGCACTTTTTGCTGTCACACAATCATGCCATAATGTTTCTGGTCCTCCTTCTCCCCCATCAGAGCTATAAATAACTTTAGAGTTTGGAACAGAGCGAAGAACGTCGGTAAACCTCTCTGGTGACACAGCTTTTTCTAGAAACGCAGGGCCTGTACCTGCAGACAAATCAAAATATACATTCGGAAGTACGTTAGACATGTAAGTAGCCTCTTCTGTAAAAGGGAAACCTCCGTGTATAAGCATTACATTACATTCCATTAATTCATCTTGGGTTAGTAAGTCCCATAGCATTAAGGGCCTACATTCCATCGCTACTATGTCACTATCACCTAATCCTGTATGGATCATAAAAGTGGCGTCTAATTTAATACAATTTACTAATGATCTTCTAATCAGGAAGTCACGCAGGGCTTTAGCTTTATAACCATACCAAGTAGGTTCGTTTTTACGATTATTGAAAGATTCTTCCGCATCCGATTCTGAGACAGTTTTGATATCTAGGCCTGTACGGTAGGCGATTATAGATTTGAAAGCGATACATCCGTGATTTTTGACTGCATCGGTCATTGCATCATCATAGTCAGAAATTAAGTTTTCAAAAGAAGTGGAATTATTCAATAAGTCCTTCACCAAAGTAGTTAATCTAAAAGTTTTCTTTATAAATCCAGGGAAAGTTTTACCAAAGTTATCAGCGTCTTCTAAAGAAAATAAAGCCGTATCAACTCCCATTCCCTTTAATGAAATGTCATCAATTAAACCTTTTACATATTCAGGAAAGTTATCATTACGTCTATTTTCTCTTTCTGTTACTAAAGCAGTTAAATTGGGCTCACAACCCAAATACTTTGCAAGATCATTTATCCGTTTGTTAAGTGCTCCAGTAGTTAAAGCAAGCTCCGCTACACGAGTTTCTCTTTCTTTTTCACTCATGTAACTTGGAGATGGCCCGATCATTGCGTATTGGCTTGTCAGCATATCTTCAGTCAGCGAACCATCGTCGTATGCGAAGCAATGTGCATCAAATACAGGTGTTTTTTTAAGATCTATAAATGTTTTCATTATATGACTCCAGAAAATTGTGATTGTTACGTTAATATCCAAAACAGTTAATTTCAATATGTAAAACAAACTTTAAGTTGACACAATCAATCAGCTAATTAAAATGGCCATAAATAAAGTGTAAAAAGACACTTTATAGAACAAAAAATTAGAGAGGGACATATCATGAGAGTAACAATGAACCATACTGGATTCGTGGTGAAAGACTTAGAACGCTCACGTAAGTTCTACATTGATGGTCTGGGATTAGAAGAGCTAAAGCTGTTTGATGTTCAAAGCGAAGAATTAGGTCAGATAGTTGGTTATAAAAATGCACGCATCTATGCGTCCTACTTAGTGGCTGCTGATGGTCATGCTTTGGAGATAATCGAGTACAAGGAACCAGTGACAGCAGTTTCAGATGAAAGCGTTCAATATGAACGTGCAAGGACTGGAGGGGCTCATTTAGCGTTTTTCGTTGAAGACTGCCATAAAATGTGGGAACGATTATGTTCGATGGGCGGTACACCCTTAAACCCTCCAGTAGAGGTTTTACCCGGCATGTGGGAGTGTTATATGCAGGATCCAGATGGTAACTGGATTGAAATTACATCTGATGAAAAACACAATAAACAGCAATTTATTGTTAGACAAAATGTAACAATGCCGTAGAATCTACAAACATATTTTAATTATGAATTGGTTTTAGGAGGATTTATTATGGCCCGATCTATGTATCATACCGGATTCGTTGTGGAAGATATGGACCGTGCGGTGAAGTTCTACACAGAAGGAGTAGGCTTGGAGATTGATGCTGACATGGACTTGTCAGGTTATGGATTAGAGCAAGTTGTTGGTTACGATAATGCTCAGATTCGAGCAGTTATGCTTAAAACACATGACGGTCAGATATTAGAACTTCTTCAATATATTGAACCCAAAGGCCAACATCGACAGGAATCACAGCAACATCCTCGTAATTTAATAGGGGCTGCTCATTTGGGTTTTATGGTTGATGACGCAGAAGAATCATTCAGAAAATGCATGGAACTAGGCGGTCAAAAATTAAATCCGGTTGTAGAAGTCCTGGAAGGGCTCAAAGCGGCTTATCTTCAAGACCCTGATGGTAATTGGATAGAGCTAGTTGAGGACAGCGTGCATAAGGCAAATCCATTTACAATAACCCAAAACAGGACCCGTCCTTAGTCTAAGGAAGATGTTTATTTAAAGGTTAATATTCTCTTCGGATTTTCTATTAATATGTTGTCAATATTTTCGTTAGAAAATCCTCGTTTGCGCATGCGTGGCACTATGCTTTCAAGTAT
>MDSV01135188.1_pt1 | contig 10713 bp, 7 predicted proteins | sample 810851 | NCBI WGS metagenome assembly MDSV01 (sample SAMN05326640, study PRJNA326480) | marine metagenome | isolation source: seawater | place: Atlantic Ocean: North East | collected 2012 | reverse complement strand
TTTAATTTTGGATAATGCTTTAAAAAATTATTTCCTCTTGTATCTGTTACTAATATTACTTCATAGTCTTTTTCAATTAAATGTGTCATTAAATTAATTGCTGGAAATAAATGTCCACCTGTACCACCCGTTGAAAAAACTATTTTTTTATTCATCCTTAATAACTCTAGTAAAATCTTTTCTTGTAAAATTTAAAATTATACCTGCGATAACTGAGCTTCCTATTAATGAAGACCCGCCATAACTTAAAAATGGAAGTGTCATACCTGTTGTTGGAAGCAGTCTGGTATTTACTCCTATATGAATAAACATTTGGATTAATAATAGAGAAACCAAACCTACCAAGGTTAATTTAATAAATTCGTCATTTCCAAAAAAAACTTTGTTTAATGATTTATAAGCAATATATAAAAATACTGCTGCAATAAATAAAACAAAAATAGCACCAAACTCTTCTGAAATAACTGCTATTATGTAGTCGGTATGTGCTTCTGGCACCTTATCTTTTAAGATACCCTCTCCCATCCCTTGACCAGTTAATCCACCTTGCTTAATTGCATCTAAAGCTATTTCTGATTGAAAAGCATCGCCAGCCTTAGGATCTAAAAAAGACTTAATTCTTAAAAAAATATAACCAAACTTTTCTGGAAAGATTAGTATTAAAAAAATAATGATTCCTAAAAATAATAAAGTTAAAAAAAATAAAACAAACATATTAAAACCTGAAACAAAAATCATAGATATCCAAGTAGATGATAGTAGTAAAGTTTGACCTAAATCTGGTTGGTTAATTAATAAAAATATAATAAAAACTAAAATTAAAAATGAATAAAAATATCTATGATAAATATTTATTTTATTATTTAAAATAATAATTTTTGCTGCAAAAATTATAAACAACGGTTTAACTAATTCTATAGGCTGAAATCTTGGTATCAAAGGTAGGTCTAACCACCTTTTAGCTCCCTTTACCTCAGCACCTAAGATAGGAACTAGAATAAGAAAGAAAATTGAAACAACAAATAAATAAGGTAGAAGTTTTAAAATTTTTTTTTTTTCTTGTATAGATATAACAAATACAGAAAATAGAGATACTAAAACGAAAATTAAGTGCTTATTAAATAAAAAGTATGTTTCTTTATTCATTTTTTCACCTACTATTGAAGATGTTGAAGAAAAAGAAATAAAAAGACCCAGAAAGAATAAAAGAGTGAAAGCAAATAAAATTTGCTTATCTACGTTTCTCCACCATTTTGCAATACTACTTGTATTTTCTCTACTAAAGTTAAGCATTTAAGTTTTCTTTAAATTTATTTATTACTTCTTTTTTAAAATAATTACCCCTACTTTCAAAGTTATTAAATTGATCATAAGAAGCGGCCGCAGGACTTAAGAGTATTGTATTTTTTTTATTTTTTGATTTTTTTAAGTCTTTATAAATCTTACTAATTGCGCTTTCTAAGTTTGTTGAATTCACAAATGGAATTTTATTTTTTAATTGTTTAATAAAAAAATTAGGTTTTTTTCCAATTATATAAGCTTTAATAATTTTTTTTTTTACTTTTTTTAAATTAAAAAAATCCTTACGTTTTGGTAATCCACCAACAATCCAATAAATTTTATTATAGTTTAATAATGATTGCAGACAAGCGTCATAACTTGTTGCTTTAGAATCATTAATACATAAAAGTTTTTTGTTTGCAAATACAGTTTCTTGACGATGAGGCAAACCTATAAAATTGTTGATAGCTTTTAAAATAATTTGATCATTAATCTTCAAATTTTTTGATATTTTATATGCAAAATTCAGATTTTCAATATTTCCTCCACTTTCAAAATATTTATTTTTTATTTTTTTTAAAATATCCCTGCTTTCATATTTCTTTATTTCATTCAAATGAGACTTAATTTGCTTTTTTTTATACCAACTTTTAATAAATTTATAATGCTTATTTGATTTATTAATATACGAATAATCTGAACTACTTTGTGCTAAAAATATTTTAGATTTAACTTTAATGTAATTTTTTATACTTTTATGTCTTTCTAAATGATCAGGTGAAATATTTAAAATAGCAGCGTGATTTGAACGAAATACTTTTGAATATTGAAGTTGATATGAAGATACTTCTAAAATAAAAACATATTTCTTATTATCTTTTTTGTAAGATAATATTGGATTTCCAATATTACCTAAAGTTTTTACATTGTATTTTGCTGTCTTTAATATTTTTTCTAATATTTTACATGTTGTTGATTTTCCATTAGTTCCAGTGATTGAAATAATTAGTTCATTTTTATTCATTTCGAAAAATAAATCTAGATCTGTTATTATTTTTTTTTTATTTTTTAGCAAAAATTTTTTTATTTTACACTTATGAATATCTATCCCAGGACTTATTAAAATATAATCTATAGTGTCTTTCTTTAACCAAAACCTATTTAACTTAAAAAAAAACTTTATGTTATCTCTAATTTTTTTATTATCATCCCAGCAAAAAGTTTTTGCTTTTAGTTTTTTTAAAGTCTTGGCTGCGGAATAGCCTGTTTTGCCCATACCATATACAGCAATTTTTTTATTTTGATATTTTTTCAAAATTACCATTCACTATCTTAATTTTAGTGTAGCTAAACCTATTAATGCTAAAATTATAGATATTATCCAGAATCTTATTACTACAGTCGACTCAGCCCATCCTTTTTTTTCAAAATGATGGTGTAATGGAGCCATCATAAAAACCCTTTTTCCAGTTAGTTTAAAAGATACAACTTGAATAATTACTGACACAGTTTCTAATACAAATAAGCCTCCAATAATCCCAAGGATAATTTCATGTTTAGATATTATGCTAACAGCGCCTAAGGAGCCTCCTAAAGACAAAGAGCCAGTGTCCCCCATAAAAATTTTTGCTGGAGGGGCATTGAACCATAAAAACCCTAAACAAGAACCAACGATTGAACCGCAAAAGATAGAAGCTTCACCTACGTTAGCTATATATGGTATCTGTAAATATTCAGAAAAAACGGTGTTACCAGATACATAGCAAATTAGTGTAAATGATAGTGCCACTAACATTACAGGAACAGTTGCTAAACCATCTAATCCATCTGTTAAATTTACTGCGTTAGAAGATCCAACAATAATAAACAATGCAAATGGTATAAAAAATAAACCGAGATGTAGTACTAAATTTTTAAAAAAAGGAAAATAAAGATTTTTTAAATGATCACTATCACTAAATTTCATTAATAAAATTATAGCAATTAAAGAAAGGAAAATTTGGCAAACTATTTTCATTCCAGAAGAGATACCTCTAGAGTTGTTATATTTAATTTTTAAATAGTCATCTACCGCTCCAAGAAAACCAAAGCTTGTTACCACCATCAATAATACCCAAATATAGTAATTGCTTAGATCTGCCCATAACAAAGTTCCAAAAAGTATTCCTATTAAAATAAGTATACCTCCCATTGTTGGAGTTCCAACTTTTTTTACTATATGGTCAATAGGGCCGTCTTCTCTTATGGGTCCTGTTATTTTATGGAATTGTATAAATTTTATAAAAGGCCCTCCAATTAAGAAAACTATTATCATTGATGACATGACTGAGAGCCCAGTTCTAAAAGTCAAATATTTAAATACATTAAGTGCAGAAAACTGATCTACTAAAGAAATTAAAAAGCTATATAACACTTGTTTATCCTTTTTTGATATTTTTTGAAAATTGATTTAACCCAGTTGCATTTGAACCTTTTATCATAAGTAAATCATTATTGTGTATAATTTTACTCAAATGATGGTGGGCATCTATAAGATTATTGAATATCATACCTTTTTTATTTTTTGATAAACAATTAAACGTTTTTTTAATATGATTGCCATAAACAAAAACTTTATCAATATTGCTTTTATTGATTTTTTTAGATAGAGCAATGTGAAATTTTTTTGATTTTTTGCCTAATTCAAGCATATCACCAAAAAAAGCAATTTTTCTTGCTTTTTTATTCTTTTTATAAAAATTCATATTATCAATGGCAGAATTCATAGATAAAGGATTAGCATTATAGCTCTCATCTACCAATTTAAATTGTTTTTTAAATTTTTTAATTATTTTAACATCACCTCTTCCATCGGGAATTTTAAAATTTAAAAAAGTATTTTGGATTATTTTTAAGTTCAAATTTAGTAAATTTACCACAGAAATACATGCTAATAAATTGCTTATAAAACTTTTTGTGAAATGTTTTGTATTAAAAGAAAATACTTTTTTATTAACAACAATTTTTAATGTATAAAAATTTTTTTTATTTACAATTTTCAATAAGTAAACATCTGCATTTTTTTTAAGGCTAAATGAAGTAACCTTTATTTCTTTTTTTTTTGCTTTTTTGTTTAAAAAATTAAAAAAAGCATCATCTTTATTTAAAACTATATCGCCTTTTTCTGAAATATTATTAATTATTTCTCCCTTTGCCTTAGCAATATCTTTTAAAGTTTTGAAATTTTTAAAGTGTGCTTCAGAAATATTGGTAATTACTGCTATTTTGGGTTTTATAATTTTTGATAAACTATCAATTTCTCCTTTTTTATCCATGCCAACCTCAAATATTCCGTATTCAGTGGAGTTTTTCAAATTACAAAGGCTTATGGGTACTCCAAATTTATTATTATAAGAACGCGGTGAACAACAAGTGGATCCATAGTTTTGGAGAGAAAAATTAATTAAATTCTTTAAAGTTGTTTTTCCTGCACTGCCAGTTATACCTACAATTTCCGCATTAGAGTTGTTCCTTGTAGTCTTGGCTAAATTGTTTAAGGAAATAAAGGCATCTTTTACTTTTATTATTTTATTCTGATTTATATTTTTTAACTTTTTGCTAACGACAGATTTGATTGCCCCTTTTTGAATAGCCTCTTTAACAAACTTATGTCCATCAGTATTTTTACCTTTAATTGCAAAAAATAAATTATTCTTTTTGATTGTTTTTGAGTTAATAGAGACTCCACTATAATTAATATTATTCAATTTTTTTTTATTAAATGCGGTATTTAAGTTAAAATTATTGTACATATTTCTTTTAAATCCCATTTTTTTTTTATTTACTATTTCTTTTATTATTTTTTTATCAGAAAAATTTAATATTTTATTTCCATAATCCTGAGTATTTTCATGACCCTTTCCAGCAACTAAAAGTATCTCATTAGATTTTAACTCTTTAATTGCATAATAAATTGCTTTCTTTCTATTGGGAATATCTACTGTTTTATTTTTGCAGCCTTTTATAATATCTTGTCTTATTTTTTTAGGATTTTCACTTCTTGGATTATCATCTGTAACAAAAATTTTACGGCAATATTTTTTTGCAATTTTACCCATCGTATATCTTTTTTTTTTGTCTCTATCTCCGCCGCATCCAAATACTATTACTATTTCCTTTTTAAATTGTTTTTTTATTGCATCCAAACTTGCTTTTAAAGCACCGGGGGTATGTGCGAAGTCAACAATTACGTTCGCGTTATTTTTCAGTTTTATTACATTTTCTAATCTACCGCTTACTGGCTTAATATCTTTTATTTTATTAAAAATTTTTTCGAAACTTAAGCCACACGTATGTGCAGCCAACGCTGCCATAAGTAAATTTTTTATTTGAAACTCTCCAATCAAACAAGTTTCAAAAATATAGATATTTGAATTAATTGAAACTTTAATTAATTGTTTATTTCTTTTACATTTAATTTGTTCAATTTTTAAATTTCCATTTTTTCCAATTGTTAATTTTTTTAATTTTTTAATTTTTTTTATTAAATTAAATTCCTTAATATCTTCATCTCCAATCACAAAAGATTTCTTTTTCATTAAATTTTTAAAAAGATACATTTTAGAATTTAAATATGATTTCATATCTTTGTGGTAATCTAGATGGTCATGACTAAGATTTGTAAAAACACCTGTATTAATATTTAAGTTGTCCAGTCTTTTTTGTTTTAAACCATGACTTGAAGCTTCTATGGCTACATTTTTAATCTTTTTTTTATATAAAATATTTAAGTTTTTATGTAAACTTAATGGATCTAATGTAGTAAGTTTTGTACTTTTCCTATAATTTTTAGAAACTATACCCAAAGTTCCCATTGATGCTGCAGAGATTCTATTAAGACTTAGTAATTGATAAAAAAAATCAACAACCGAAGATTTGCCATTTGTGCCAGTAACAGCAATTATATTTTTAGGTTTTTTTTTATAAAAATTATTGCAAGCTTCAGCAAGAGATGCTCTAACATTTTTAACTAACAAAATAGGTATATTTAAATTGTAGGTATTGTATTTTTTTCTACTTACAATGACTACGGCGCCTTTTTTAATGGCTTGGTTTATGAAATTAATACCAGATTCTTTATTTCCTTCAACTGCAAAAAAAATACCACCTTTTTTTATTTTTCTACTATCAAAAGAAATGTTTTTTACATTTATTTTTTTATATTTGTTATTTACAGATTTAAGTAAATTTCCTAAAAGCATTTAAAAATTTTTAGAAGCTTGTAAGTTTTTTGTGGCTAAAATTGGACCAATTTTTTCTATTATTTTGCCAGCAACAACAACTGTATTCCAGCCTGAAGTATTTCTTGTTTCGCCTTTATATTTATAACCGTTTGGATATTTTTCTGATGGTGGCATGTTGTATACAAAATTTGGTGCAGGTTTAGGCTCATCTAGCATTACTAGCAAAACATGTTTGGGTTTATTTGCTGGAAATAAGGTTATAAAAGTGTTTAATTTTTCTTTATTTTTATATTTAACAGAAGTCCCAGTTTTTCCAGCAATTTCATAGCCCTCAATATTTGCAAAATTTGCAGTTCCTTCTTCTAAATTTACCACTTTTCTTAGCATTAAGTTTAGTGAATTACTTGTCTTTGTGGAAATAATCTGTTCACCTTTTTTATATTTTTTATTTTTATTTTTTAAAATAAAAGGATCTATATTATAACCTCCATTTCCAATTATAGCATATGCTCTGGCTATCTGGAGAGGTGTTGTTGCAATACCTCTTCCAAACGAAGCAGTTGCAAGTTTGCATTTTCCCCATTTAAAATCTAAAGGAACACCCACTTCATGTAGTTCAAAATTTATTTTTTTAAACAGACCGAAAGAATTTAAAAATTCTTGAAATTTAACTAAACCCACTTTCTGAGCTATCTTTACTGCGCCAATATTTGAGGATCTAACTAAAATTTGTTCTACACTTAAGTTTTTTGGCAAAGGGTCGTGTTCACTAATTTTATGCGAATCGCACATTAAGCTTGTTTCTAAATTTTTAAATATTGTATTTGATTTAATAACTTTATTTTCTAAACCAGCTGCTATAGTAAAAGTTTTAAATACTGAGCCTAGCTCATAAACACCAAGAGTAATTTTATTAAGATAAATTTCGTTATTTATTAAATTGCGTTTATTTAAATCATAATCAGGTAAAGAAACTAAAGATAAAATTTCTCCACTTTCAACTTCCATTAAAATTGCAGCACTTCCAATATTATTAAAATGTGATTGTGCTTTAATTAATTCTTCTCTAACTAAATATTGTAGGTTTGAATCTAAACTTAAACGTAAAGGAGTTTTAATTTTAGTTTTATCTTTCAATTTTTCGTCTAATGACTTTTCCACTCCAGAGATACCATTGTTGAGATCATCTGTTTGGCCCAAAACATGACTAAATAAGTTTTTTTGCGGATAAACTCGTGAAGCTTTAGGTTCAAAAACAAAGGCTTTATTACCTATTAACCAAAATTGCGTTTTCTCCTCAGGTGTTAATCTTTTTCCTAGCCAAAAAAAATCGTCTCCGTCTAAACGCAACTTGATTTTTTTTAAATCTAGTTCGGGGAATATTAAAGCTAATTTAATTAACAAATTTTTTTTTTCTTTTTTCTTTAAAAGCTTAGGTCTGACACCCACATCATATAACTCAACATTAGTTGATAATATCTCTCCATTTGTATCAATTATATCTCTTCTTTCTTGACTAGAATTAGATTGACTAATATTTTTATAAAAAATTTTTTCTTTAGATAGTGATAAATATATAATTTTAAAGCTAAAAATAACTAATAAAGCTATAAAAACAAAAGATAAAAAAGTAACCCTATCTAATGATATTTTTTTTAAATTAAGTTTTTTTTTTTCGTATTCTATTTCTGATTCATGATAATCCTCGAAATAAAAACTTTTTTTTTTCATTTAAATTATCTTCCAGGAACCACTGGGATTCCAAGAAAAACTTTTGCTACTTGTACAGCGGCCCATTTCTTCATTTTAAAAAGTGATGTTTTGTCTTTTGGTGAAGAATATAATTCTTTTAATTCATTTTTTTTTTGTTCAATTTTTTTTGCTACTTGTGTTTTTACTTCACCTGGTATTGATTCTGGTTTAGCATACAATTCTTGTAATTTTTTTATTTCTTTTTTCTTTTTTTGAATTTTTTTTCTAATTCCTATTTTGACATTTTCTGATAAAGTATTTTTTGTATTTTTCTCATCTTCTAAAAATATTTTTTCTTCACCTAATTTACTAATTTGAGATTTTTTATAAAATACAAACTTAGTATTTAAATACTCTTTTGCTAAATAAGATATATTTTCAGGTGATGTTATTACTTGATTGTCTAATATTGCTTGGTTTAAATTAAATTTAGCAATTTTATTAGATTCTCTAAGGTAACTTATCTCTTTTTCTAAATTTCTTGTTTCATTTTTTACTGCCGACACCAACATGAAACCGCCAATAAATAAAATTGTTATAAGTGAATATCTTTTGAAAGAATTTAGTGCATTTATATTATAACTAATATCTGAATTTTCTTCTTTATATAGATTTTTAGTTAAGTTTTCATCTTTTTCATTTTTATTTGATAAATATTTTTTATCTGTCTCAGTCCAATCTATTAATCTCATATTTTTAATCCCTCTAAATTAAAATAATTTGCAAATTTGTTTTCAAAATCTTTTGGGTAAAGAAACGAATTATTATTTCTAATTGCATATCTAAGTTTAGCTGATCTCGATGGTGGGTTTTCTTTAATTTCGCTTGTTTCAGGTTTTAAAGGTTTTTTTGAAAGTATTTTAAAAAAATTGAATTTATTTTCTTTTAAAGGTAAATACCTTGAAGGGTTTTTTTCTAGGTTAGAATGGTTATTAAAAAAGTTTTTTACTATTCGATCCTCTAATGAATGAAAACTTACTACTATTAAAATTCCACCATTTGGTAATATTTTTGTAGCTTCAATTAACCCATGCATAAGTTCCGTTAATTCTTGATTTACAAATATACGTATTGCTTGAAAAGTTTGTGTTGCAGTATTTTTTTTATGTGCTTTATAGTTTTTTTTAACTTTATTAATTATATTAGCTAGTTCTTTTGAAGTTTTTATTGGCTTTATTTTTCTATGTATATCAATTTTATTTGCAATTTTTTTGCCGTCTTTCTCTTCTCCTAAAATTTTTATGATATTTCCTAAATGCTTTTTATCTAGTTTGTTTACTACATCATAAGCAGAATATTTATTAATTCCCATTTCCATATTTAAAGATTTTTCAGAATTAAAAGAAAAACCTCTATCTTTATCAGACAGCTGAAATGACGAAATTCCTAAATCAAATATAACTGCATGAATATTAGATTTTTTTTCTATAATCCTGCCTAGATTGCTAAATTTTTCTATAAAAAAACTAAATCTTTTAGGAAATTTTTCTGCTAATTTTTTTGCTTTTGTTTCTGAAATTTTATCTCTATCTACTGCAATAACATTCGTTTTTGGAAAGTTTAATATTGCTTTAGAATATCCTCCACCACCAAATGTACAATCAATAAAGCTGCCACCACGTTGAGGGGATATAATGCTTATTAGCTTTTTTAGCATCACTGGATAATGTTTTGTTTTTTCCAATGACATGGTGGCATTCATAAATTTCTTTTCTTTCTTCCATTTAGTTTTTTTGTCTTCGTAAAAATGCTGGTATTTCAAAATCTTCCTCCGGACTTGATTCTTCGAACATTTCTCTTTCCTGTTCCTGTTCTTCAAAATGTTCTTCTGATTTTGAACTATCAAATATCTGAGGTTCACTTTTATTATTATCTTGATTGAATGAATCTTTTTCTAAATTTTCTGAAAAAAGATCTGGCGTAGCTAATTCAATGCTATCAACTTCAAATGTTTCCATATCTTTATTTTCTATGTAAGCTGCACTTTCCAAAGATATATTATTTAAAGAAGAATCGTTATCAATATCCGAGTGTTCATCTTTAATTATTTCTGGGGCTTCATCTTTAATAAGCTTGGTTGCTTCTATTTCTTTGGGTGCTTCTTGAATCCCTGGATTATTTTCAGCTACAGTATTTAAATCTAAAGCTGTTGCACCTTCTGTTGCATTTAAAGTTGCTTGGCTTGATGTATGGTTATTAATAAAGTTATCATTATAATTTATATTTTTACTTTGAGAACTATGAACTACTCTAATAGACGGTTTTGAAAGAGGTATTTCCCCATCTAAAGAAGTTGCAACAATAGAAACTCTAATTTTTCCATTTAATTTTTCATCTTCAATAGAGCCAAATATAAGTTCGGCTTCCGGATCGGCTTCAGCTCTTGTTGCAATTGACGGGGATATCGGCTCAACTGACTTCGCGTCGGCTATCAGCAAACTTGAGCAGGCCATCGGCG
>MDSV01061401.1_pt1 | contig 10713 bp, 9 predicted proteins | sample 810851 | NCBI WGS metagenome assembly MDSV01 (sample SAMN05326640, study PRJNA326480) | marine metagenome | isolation source: seawater | place: Atlantic Ocean: North East | collected 2012 | reverse complement strand
TAGCGATCATCGCACTGCTGTTTATCGGCTTCCTTGGGGGTACAAGGGATCAGGGGAACTTCGCGCTGCTCAGCCTAGCCGCAGGCCTACCCGCATTAATCATTGGCGCCTTACTCGTCGTTAGATTTGTATTATTGCCACTGCTCGAGAGGTTCGACGAGTTCCACGAGTACATTTTTTTACTTGCTATCGGCTGGTGTCTAACGATTGCCCAATTGGCTCATAGCCTTGGACTGTCATACGAAGTGGGCGGTTTTATTGCTGGAGTGAGCTTGGCAACCAGTCCAATTGCCCAATATATTGCCACCCACCTAAAACCCCTGCGGGATTTCTTCCTGGTGATGTTCTTTTTTACCGTTGGGGCATCCATAGATTTGAGCCTGCTACCAGGTGTCTGGGTACCGACCTTGGTGCTCGCCATGGCCGTACTGCTGATCAAGCCTGTGACGTTTATGCGGTTGTTGCACATGCAGGGCGAGAGTCTTCCCAACGCCAAGGAGGTCGGCTTTCGGCTTGGACAAGCCTCCGAGTTCTCGCTGCTGGTCAGCTATGTCGCGATCCACGCCTCGCTGCTGTCGATGGAAAGCGCCGTTGTTTTGCAGGCAGCAACGGTGCTCACGCTGCTACTCAACAGCTACTTTGTTGTCTCGCGCTACCCAAACCCCATTGCCGCAGATCCAGCGCTGCGCAGGGACTGAAAGCTGCGGCGGGACTGAAAGCTGCGCCATAAATGAGCGCCGCGAGTCTTAACCAATAAAGCGCACGGCTCGAACCTGCTCTTGCGCTACAGGTGCACTACACCGCGACCCACCATCTGGCCCGCAAGGATGCGGTCGATTGCATCAGATAGCGTTTCAAGCGTCAGCACTTCCTCCAGGGCCGTCAGGTCCATCAACCAGTCCGTGGCAAGTCGCTGCCAGATGTCGGTTTTTTGTGCGATTGGCAACTGAACCGAATCAATGCCGAGCAAATTCACATGCCGCAGGATAAATGGCAGCACAGAAGCGCCGAAGGTCGGCGCAGCAACGAGTCCGCAAGCGGCCAAGCTGCATCCATAACGTAGACTTTTCACGCCGTTGAATAGGATGTCGCCACCTACCGTGTCGACCACACCGCCCCAAGTTTCCGCCAACATTGGCTTATCGGCACCAGCTGATGCTTCCTCTCGGCTGATCACATTTGCCGCACCAAGGCTTTTCAACCAGTCCCTTTTCTCGGCCTTACCTGTCACTGCAGTTACGTCATAGCCCAACTGGGCCAGGAGTTTCACCGCGACTGAGCCCACACCCCCGGTTGCGCCGGTTACCAGCACTGGGCCAGATTCAGGCGTCATCCCCGCCTGCTCTAGTTTTTGTACACACTCGGCGGCGGTAAAACCCGCCGTGCCGATAATCATACTCGCGTGCAGCGTAAGCCCCCGAGGGCATTTCACAGCCCAATCTGCGGGAATGCGTATGCGTTGGGCAAACCCGCCGGAGGTTCCCATACCAAGATCAAATCCAATCGCGATGACTTCATCACCAGCGGCAAAGTCTGGGTGATTGGATTCAAGAACGATACCGGCGGCATCGATGCCGGGAGAATGAGGGAAATTTCTCGTTACGCCCGGATTGCCAGTAGCAGACAAACCATCCTTGTAATTTAACGAAGAGAATTTAACGTCAATCAGCAGATCGCCCTGAGGCAGTTCACTTTCATCACGTTCGACGATGCTGCGCGTAAAACCCGCATCGTTTTTCTCTACCCGAAATGCCTTAAAACCCATATCCCCTCCTATTTTCTTACGAATTCCAGCATATGATTCACACGGTCGAGCGCGCCGTTAGCCTTATCTAGCAGACGCTCTAGTGGCTTTTTCGTTTCAACCCAGGCAACACCGTACACATCATGCTCATCGCATCGACTCCCGATATAGTCGTCACTGGTCGCCAGTTCATCGATCAGATGCAGTTCGAGCGCCCTGGTGCCGTACCAAGCTTCTCCGGTCGCCACGGCGTCAAGGTCTAAATCAGGCCGATTATCGATAACGAACTCTTGGAATAAAGCGTGAACCTCTTCTAACTCTTGGCGAAATTTTTCCCTGCCCTCGTCGGTATTTTCCCCTAGCAGCGTCAGCGTTCGCTTGTACTTGCCCGCAGTTAAAACCTCGACATCGACATCATTCTTTTTCAGCAGTCGGTGCACATTTGGTACTTGGGCCACCACGCCAATGCTGCCAATCACGGCAAAAGGGGCTGCAACGATTTTGTTCGCAACAGCCGCCATTAGGTAACCCCCACTCGCCGCAACTCGATCTACGACTGCAGTCAAGGGAATGCCAGCAGAGCGTACTCTCATCATTTGCGAGGCAGCGAGGCCATAGCTGTGCACCATGCCACCGGGGCTTTCGATACATACCATGACCTCGTCATTTCGGGTGGCCATGGTGAGCACTGCGGTAATTTCTATGCGCAAATGCTCGACAGCGGTTGCCGCAACGTCGCCGTCAAAGTGGATGACAAAAGTTTTCGACTCCTGGCCTTCTAGACTGGTGGTACCAGCTTGATTTGCCTCGGCTTTGCTTTCTTCGCTCGCAACCGCGCTGGTTTCACCAACCGCAGCGTCATCGGTTTCAGGCTGATTTTTCGACTGCTTTTTTGCGAGAAGTTTTCGCTGCGCCTTCTCCGCTTTCAGTTCTGACTTATGTTGTTTTTTCGCCTGATCAGCACTGAGCAGCGAGCGCTCCATGGTGAACCTGAGATCGCGTATACGCTCGTTAAGCTTTTCGACGTGCAAGTACCCTTGAGAACTCGGTGCACCGCTTTTGCTCAGGGAGGCAAGGAATGAAACCACCACAATAAAACCAATCACGAGGGTGACGACCTGACCCAGAAACATCAGGTATTCGTATAAGAAAGTCATAAAGCTATTGCCCTATCGAAGAGGACGACACTTTAGCGACTGGGAGCGTTGGGCGTCTAGCATTGACAAATGCCGCAGCACGCCGAGGCGTCGAGCACTCGACAAATCCGTTGCGGCTTTGTTAGCTTCTGCCCCCCTCATACTGAAGACGACAACCGCAGTCATTGTAGAAGCACTCAGGGGCATAAGGTGCGTGAATTTTTAGAAAATAGCTTTTCTGCAACCGCTGCAGGCGATCTCGCAACAGACATCGAACTGCGCTTTCCCGAGCACAGCCTGTTTTGCGATATCCGCAACAACCAGCTTAGCTTTCCAGATATCACTGCTGCAGACCTAGTACTGTACTTCCAGTCGCCAGAACAGGCTTGCGGATTGCTTTCAGGTACCCAAGATCCTATCGCCGCGTTTATGGAGAGCCGGTTGCGCGCTAACGGCCACCTAATCCGCGTCTTCCAGTTTTTTGCCGCATTTGCGCAGCCTCAAACACCCGAACAGTAGATCAGTCACCGGTTTGCAGAAATTCTTCGATTAACCAGCCTGAAATAGCCGTCTTGGGCGGTGTTTGCGGCATGTTGTCTTTGGTGAACCACTGTGCATCAGCAATTTCACCCGCCTGACAAACGATGTCGCCGCCAGCATATTCCGCATGAAAACCCAACATCAGCGAGTTGGGGAAGGGCCAGCTTTGCGATCCGAAGTACCGTAAATTTTGTACCTCTAGTCCAACCTCTTCAAAAACCTCTCGGTGGACGGTTTGTTCAATTGACTCTCCGGCTTCGACAAAACCTGCGAGGGTGCTGTACATATTGGTAGGCCAATTGGCATTTCGCGCCAGCAACATCTCCTCGCCCTTAGTGATCAGCACAATGATGCTAGGGCTTATCCGGGGATAGTTTATGTGCCCACAATTCTCGCAGCTCATCGCCCGATCTTGGGGATGCTGGACCATCGTCGAACCGCAGCGACCACAGAACTGATGCGTCTCGTACCAGTCCACAATCTGTTGGGCGCGGCCAGCCAGATAAAAAAGCGTCTGCGAAGTTCGGCCCAGCAGTGCGCGCAGCGGTACCGACGAATAACCCTCTGGCACAGATCCTTCGGCCTTCAGCGCAAAGCATGGGACGCTGCCATGATGCCCTAAGAACTGTTTACTCTGTGTATCGACATCGAACCACCGATAGTCTCCCGCAGTTATTGGGGTAGGAACACCCTGCTGGGTTTTGCAGATCAGTTCGCCCCTGAGGAAGACGAAGTACCACGCATCATCATTATCGGCACCGTCGGGCATAACGTGATTTGGAATGAATTCATCGGGATCTTTCGGCCACATAGTCAACACCTTGCTGGTCATTGCCGCAGCGACGGTCTATCGCGGTTGCGTAATCGGCTAGAATAGCGCTCGCCGCAAAAATTCGCACGACTGGAATTTTCCGAATCGACCCAATTCACTTGCTCCTGTGAGCCTCACCAAGCTATCTTCTCCAATACAGAATTGTGGTTACCCCCCTCAAAGACTACGTCATGCCATGCGCAAGTGGCTTTGCTCAGCTAAGAGATCGGGGAAGCAACAAATTCCTGAATGCAGTAATCAAGGACGTCCAATGCAAACAACAATGAATGCGTTCACCCAGAATTTTTTGGGTCATGCCCCGGATTGGTATAAGAAAACTGTCATCGCATTTTTGCTTTTTAATCCGGTGTTGTTACTCGTCGCTGGACCTTACATCACGGGGTGGGTGCTGGTATTAGAGTTTATCTTTACCCTCGCCATGGCTTTAAAGTGCTACCCGCTCCAACCAGGCGGCTTGTTGGCTTTGGAAGGCATTGTCATGGGGATGACCTCACCTGATACGGTGTATCATGAAGTTGTGGCAGCCTTTCCGGTGATCCTGCTGCTGGTATTCATGGTGGCCGGCATCTATTTCATGAAGGAATTGCTGCTGTTCACCTTTACCAAGGTGCTGCTGTCCATTCGTTCTAAAATGCTGATCTCGATTCTCTTTTGCTTCATATCAGCGTTCTTGTCGGCGTTCCTGGACGCCCTTACTGTGACTGCTGTCGTGATCAGCGTCGCGGTCGGCTTTTATACCGTGTACAAAAACGTGGCCGACAGCCAAAGCGGTCCCGAGGACCCCGACTTCGAGAAATTTCGCGCATTTCTGCGCAACCTGTTGATGCACGCCGCAGTGGGCACCGCTTTAGGCGGCGTTTGCACCACGGTGGGCGAACCACAGAACTTATTGATCGCCAGCTACACCGAATGGAACTTTGTTGAGTTCTTCCTGCGCATGGCGCCAGTCACTATGCCGGTTCTGGTGGTGGGCCTTCTCACTTGCCTACTCCTAGAACAGACCAAAGTGTTCGGCTACGGAGCATTGTTGCCTGAGCGCGTGCGCGAAATTCTTGTGGAGTTTGATGCAGCAGAAGCGGCCAAGCGCACCGACCGCGATAATGCACGACTTGTGATTCAGGCCATTTCTGCTGTCATCCTAATTCTGGCGCTGGGCTTTCACGTGGCTGAGGTTGGCTTAATCGGACTGACCATTATCGTTCTGCAAACGGCTTTCAACGGCGTAGTGCAAGAACACGATCTGGGCAAGGCTTTCGAAGAGGCCCTACCTTTTACGGCTCTGCTCGTGGTGTTTTTTGGCGTGGTAGGTGTGATTCACGACCAACATCTGTTCTCACCTGTGATTGCGTATGTACTGTCGCTGCCTGAGGACGCACAGCCGGGCATGTTCTACATTGCTAACGGACTGCTATCGGCAATCAGTGACAATGTCTTTGTTGCGACGGTTTACATTGGCGAAGTCAAGCAAGCCTTTACCGATGGAGTAATTTCGCGAGCACAGTTTGATGCTCTTGCCGTGGCAATTAACACCGGCACAAACATCCCCAGCGTGGCAACACCCAATGGCCAAGCAGCCTTTTTGTTCTTGCTCACCTCTTCTATCGCGCCGCTGATTAACCTTAGCTACATGCGCATGGTGACGATGGCGCTGCCCTATACGATTACTATGGGCATCACCGGCTACTTCGCCGTTGTCTATTTTATCTGAGCTAAACGGCTATCGAGAGCTACCCGCTTCGCGGGTAGCCCAGATCTGCCACCAGCAGGCTGACCGTCTTTAGCGCTTAAACTTGTTTGACGTCCATCATTGGCGCCATAGCGTCTTGCCGTCACTACGTTGGTCGAGCAGGTCTAACATCTCTTGATGCGCCGCAACTTCTTCCGGCCGCGCTCGAATCACCTGCAGTTGAGTCGCATTAATCTGCGCCGTTGTCTCCGCCAATTCTCGCGCCTGTTGCGTGTGTTGATCTGCTGCAGCAGCAAACATTTGCGCCTGCCCACCGGTCATCAGCAAGAACACATCCGCAAGAATTTCCGCATCCAGCAACGCGCCATGCAGGTCACGCTGGGAGTTGTCCACCATGTAACGACGGCAAAGCGCGTCTAGGTTGTTCTTTTGACCGGGGTGTTTGCGACGCGCCAGCGACAGGGAATCCGTGATCTCGCAGAAGTCTTCAACCCGCCTAATTTTCGCGTCGCCGCCTTCCGGCATTCGAGCTATCTCTGCGTTCAAAAAACCCACATCAAAGGGCGCGTTGTGAATGACGAGTTCGCTATCTGCAAGGAACGCATCCAACTCGGGCCAGATGTCAGCAAAGCGCGGTTTATCCGCCAAAAAAGCTTCGGTAATGCCGTGAACCTCTTTAGCGCCATCGTCGATATCGCGGTCGGGATTGATGTATTTATGGAATGTTCTGCCAGTCAGTCGACGATTGATCATTTCAACCGCGCCAATCTCGATGATGCGGTGTCCGCTTACAACCTCGAGCCCAGTGGTCTCGGTATCTAATACGACCTGTCGCATTACCCGCCCTGCATTGCGTCGATGGCAGCATTGGCGGCTTCATCCACGATTTCGTTTTCTCGATGACCGCTATGTCCTTTGACCCAATGCCATTCTACTTGGTGATTTGCCACTGCCGCATCCAAGCGCTGCCACAGGCCCTGGTTTTTAACGGGCTTGCGCTGAGAGGTTTTCCAGCCATTACGCTTCCAGCCGTGAATCCACTGCGTGATGCCCTGCCGAACATATTGCGAATCGGTAGTGAGGCTGACAACGCTTTGAGGTGCTAGCACCTCTAATCCTTGGATAGCAGCCATCAACTCCATCTGATTGTTTGTGGTGCTTTGTTCTGCGCCCGCATAAATCCGTTCTTGTTCATCGGCACGCACCAAGGCGGCCCAACCACCAGGGCCGGGATTGCCTCGACATGCTCCGTCGGTAAACACTTCTACTGTCACAGTCGCGCCTCTTTAACCATGCGTTGTTGATTTGCTGTACTCAGGTGTCGTGCGCGCAGAAGGTATCAAGGCGGGAATGTTTTTCTCGCCTATAGCGCGCATCGGTCTGCCGATCATTGTCCTGCCTTCACTTTCTTTCACCGCCGACAGCACCACAATGCCGCCAATCGGCAAGCGCCTCAGCAGCGGCCGCAATGGACGGTAAAGCTGCGCTAAACCGCGGAGCAGGAATGACATCTGACCCATCCCGCGCGGTACTTTTCGTGAAACCGATCGCAACAGGCGCTGGTATGAAGGTTTCATGGTGGGCAGAGTTAGGGAGCGAAAACGCGGTGCCTCATCGGTACTCAAACCCAGCAGCATCAGCCAATCGCTCAAGCGCAATGGACTTATCCACCGTAGTTTTCGCCACTTTTGTCTCCGCAGACTTTGCTCATCTGCATTTTTTTCCTGCTGCAAGCGACTTCTACGCCAGCACCACAACATCCTTATGCCTGTAATACTCAATGGGTTTATTGCACAAATCACAAGCCGACCACCGGGTTTGAGAACACGTTCTACCTCTCGAATACTGGCGCGAGGGTCACGGCTATGTTCTAAGGAATGATGCAGCACGACCCCATCGAAAGATCCGGTCGAAAAAGGCAAGCTATCACACTGCGTATGTACTTGAGCCACATCGTCCATCGAGTCGCCCGCAATGCTAACCCCGGACCGGGTCGCCCAGATCCGCTGCCGCACCATGCAGTACTTCAGGGTCGCTGGCATGGATTGGTTCTCCCCTACCCAGAGTACCGCATCGCCGTGTAGACGCCGAAGAAATGGCTGCAATAACTCTTGCTCCTCTGCCTCGAGTCGTTGACCGAAGCTACTGGCCCAAAGGGCGTCAGCATAGGTCGATTTCATGACTGGCCGGTCCATATATTTACTGAGCTCTGGCTGTACCTGTTAAGATACGCGCCGCATCGTGTTTCGACTAGGCTAACCAACATCAAGTTTCCACGCTATATCTTTGGTATACGTCACCGCGCAATTAATCTCGTTGCAGGCGCCCTGACGCTTCTCACAGGCTGCATATCCCCCTTCCCTGTGGAGCCTATGCAGTCAATGAGTGACCAGCCGCCGCCGCAGACTATTACAAACGGTTTTACTGCAGCGTCCCCAGGGGTGAGCGACGAGCTACCTTATGACGCCACAGATGACCTCGGCGATCGCGAGAAATCAGGGCCACATCTGGCGAATGCAGACACAGCTCAGCCCCCTCAAGCCAATGACAGCGACCTCTGGCTGGCAATCAGATCCGAGATGCAGTTGGATCATCGTGTAGCCGAAGAACGCGTCCAGCAAGAAATACGCTGGTTACAGGCCCATCCTGAGTATTGGGCACGCTTAGGGCCGAGAATGCAGCGCTACCTGCCCTATCTGTTTGCCCAAGCACGGAAACGCGGTTTGCCTTCAGAGCTGGCTTTGCTGCCTGTGGTGGAAAGTGCGCTCGATCCGTATGCGTTTTCGCCCTATGGTGCCAGCGGACTTTGGCAATTTATGCGTCCCACGGCGAAGCAGTATGGCCTGCACATGACTGACTCCTATGATGGGCGCAGAGATGTGATCGCTGCTACTCATGCTGCCCTGAACTTTTTACAGGATCTGCATACGCGTTTTGACGACTGGCAGCTTGCACTGGCCGCTTATAACGCTGGCGGTGGCACAGTCTCCAAGGCATTGCGTAACAGCCAACATCGAGATTTCTTTCGCTTGCGCCTGCCGCGCGAAACTCGAGCTTATGTACCCAGGCTTTTGGCAATATCAGCCATTGTCGCCAATCCAGCGGACTATGGCATTGCACTTCCAGTTGTCCGCAACGTAGATCCGCTGCGCGTTTTAGACCTCGCCACCGCCTATGACGTGGCCGTCGTTGCCAAAACGTTAGACATTGCGACATCGGAGGTTTACCAGTTTAACCCCGGACTGAAACGATCTCAGTGGTCGGCAGACATACCCCTACGTCTCACCCTGCCCGAGTCATATCCAGCTACGGTGGAGGATGCGTCCGTTCTTCTCGCTTCGGTACCCGAGGCGCAGCGCGTCGCGTGGCGAGCCATCGTTGTAGAAGCTGGCGACACCGTCAGTGAACTGGCGGCAGCCAACGGCTTGTCCAGCCAGCAACTGAAATCCTTCAACAACCTGAATAGTGACGTGCTGCAGATTGGCCAATCACTGCGCGTTCCGAGCACAAGTTCGTTCAGACTGCCACATGTCGTTGGTACGAAGTCGTATACAGTGCGCCCGGGGGATTCGCTCTGGAGCATTGCGAGGCAAAGTGATACATCCATCGATAGGATCGCTCGACTGAACCGCATCGGCAGACGAGATCTGCTGCGCGTTGGTCAAGCAATGCGTCTGCCGCTACCTCCAGCATTCGCCGCCCAGCTAAGCGATGCACCCAGCAAAATCCGCAAAATTCAGTACAAAGTGCGTAAAGGCGACTCACTCAGCCGCATCGCCAAGAAATTTCGCATTCGCGTGGACGATATTACCCAATGGAACGAAATTTCGCCTCAACGCTACCTACAGCCAGGTCAAGCGCTCACGCTCTTTGTTGACGTAGTGGGCGGTTAAGCTCGCTCGAAAAAGATCAGTTATCAGCTTGCGAAACGCCAACAGACTCTTCAGCTGCCGTGAAAAAAGCGGCGAACTCCAGTTGTTGATCTCTGGCGATGACCTCTTGAGCGAGCTGATCCAACAAGACTTCAGAGGTGGCATCCACGTCGCCGACGACGACCCGGGTTACCACCACCAGCGCGCTGCCGTTAGGTCCGGTTACTGAGCCTACGCTCTTGCCACCAGATGCTGGTCGAGGCAACGCAAAGGCTTCACTTAGAACACCTTGCGGGATACTGGCTGAACCTTGGGAGGTGCCGCCAGCACGAGTGGTAAGCTCGGCACGTTGCCAGCGTTTTCCCAGCCCACTTGCTACAGCCGACACGGAGTCGCCTGCTTGCAGCTGTGACAATGCATCCATTTTGTCGGCTTCGATTTGACTCAAAGCGCTTTCCAATTGAAGTTCTTCACGAATACTGTCCCTAACCTCTTCCAAGCCGCGTTGCACAGAGGGGTTGTATTGAGCGACGCGAGCAACTATTGCCGCACCATCACTCACCACAAACACCGGAGAATTCTCACCATCGAGACCTTCTGGAGAAAACAAACTATCGATGACTTCTACGTTTTCCGCGTATTTCCAGGCGTTGACTTCGCCTTGATTGCCCTGGGTAACGCCCTTGGCCGTTTGCACGGTAGCGCTGATTGCCTCTGCCGTTGCGCTTAACTCATAGCGTTCTTCGAATGCCCTCTGCTCGAGATCGTCCATCGCTAGGTCAAATGCGTTAGCCGCAGCCTCGCTGCGCAGGCGCGCAAGAATCGCATAGCGTTCTTCATCGAACGAAGGGATATTTACGGTGCCGATCTCTTTTAGCTGAATCAGGTGATAACCGAACTCG
>MDSV01032676.1_pt1 | contig 10713 bp, 8 predicted proteins | sample 810851 | NCBI WGS metagenome assembly MDSV01 (sample SAMN05326640, study PRJNA326480) | marine metagenome | isolation source: seawater | place: Atlantic Ocean: North East | collected 2012 | reverse complement strand
CTCAAAGTTGGGATTGCGATGGTCAGGGTAATTGTTTTGACCCAGGCACAGGTAGTGGTCAATATTTATCATTATCTGATTGTAATAATGAATGTATTTCTACATTTGTAAATGAAGATAAGGATAAATTTTCTGTTTTCCCTAATCCAACAAATATGGATTTTGTTATTGAATTTGAAAATCCTAATGTTTCTGAAATTAAAGTTATAGTTTATAATATGCAAGGTAAAGAGGTTTTTGCAAAAGATTTAGTTAATTTTTCTGGTTATTTTAAACAAGATATTAGTCTGCAGCATTATACAGAGGGAGTTTATATTGTAAATATTACAAGTGATATAGGCTCTTTTTATACAAATAGAGTTGCTTATATAAAATAAATATGTTTAGATTACCTCTAATATTTTTTTTTACTTTACTTTTTTATGTTTATTCTTTTTCTCAGAGTAGTTTTTATTCATTAGATTCTATTAGGGAGATTCGTATATATTTTTATGATCATGATTGGGATTATCAATTAGATAGTCTTTATATTCAGGGAAATAATGATAGGATATTATCAGATATCATTATTGATGGTTTTTCTTATGATAGCGTAGGTGTTCGTTATAAAGGATTTAGTTCTGTTAGTGTTGACAGAGTTAAGAATCCATTTAATATAAAATTAGATTATATTATTGATGGACAAGACCATCAAGGAATAGATAAACTTAAACTTGCAAATGTTTATCAAGATCCTTCATTTATTAGAGAGGTGCTTACTTATGAGATTGCAGGTAATTATATGCCATCAGCACGAGCTAACTATGCGAATTTGTATATTAACGATACACTTTTGGGTTTATATAATAATGTAGAAGCTATAAATAAGGATTTTCTAAATGATCATTTTGGTAATAAATATAACCCTTTCTTCAAGTGTAATCCTAATAATTTAAACATTAGTCCTGGAGGTGAAAATTCTAATTTAAGCTTTACCCATGGAATAGATAGTCTAGATTATCAATCTTATTATTCTCTCAAGTCAGATTATGGTTGGGGAGCTCTTTATCACTTAATAGATACTTTGAATAACTATTCTGCTAGCATAGAGAGTGTATTAAATGTAGATCGAACTCTTTGGATGCATGCTATTAATTATACGCTTATTAATTTTGATTCTTATATTGGTTATGCTCAAAATTATTATATCTATCAAGATAGATCTAATCAGTTTAATCCAATTCTATGGGATCTTAATATGTCTTTTGGTAGTTTTCGATTAACAGATGCATCCTCAGTATATTTTAGTGGTTTTGACATCTTGCAGGCTCAAAATATGGATCCATTATTGCATCATACTCAGATTTCTGTTTCACCAAGGCCTTTAATGAGGAATCTATTTTTAAGTGCACGTAATAGAAAGATGTATCTTGCACACATTAGAACCATTGTTAAAGAGAATTTTTTAAATCAATCTTATTTTCAAAGAGGTCAATATATTCAGAATCTAATAGATAGTAGTGTTCAAAATGATACTAATAAATTTTATTCTTACAGTGATTTTATAAATAATTTGACTAATCAGGTTTCTTTATTGACTGCTGACTGTCCTGGTATTACGCAACTTATGGATGCTAGAGTTGCATTTTTAAGTGATTATAGAGGATTCTCTGGAGAGCCAACGATATCAAATATTTCTTATTCTCCATCGGTTTTTAATTTAGGTGATGATATATTTATCAATGCTAATATTGTTGATGGGGAAAATGCTTTTTTGTTTTATCGATTTGGTGATAATACAGCCTTTAAGACATTAGAGATGTTTGATGATGGTAATTATAATGATGGAGCTGCAAATGATGGTGTTTATGGGGGTAAAATTATCAATACAGGTAATCATATTGAATATTATTTATATGCTGATAACGATTCTTCTGGTGTTTTTTCTCCTGAAAGAGCTGCATATGAGTTCTATTCAATTAATTCTTCTTTACAAGTTGGAGATTTAGTAATTAATGAGGTTATGTCTAACAATTTGAGTGTTGTTTCAGATCCTAGTACAAATTTTGAAGATTGGATAGAATTATATAACCCAACAAATTCGCCAGTTTCTACTAAAGGCTTCTTTTTAACAGATTCTCCTGATAGTAATCTACTAAAATGGGCCTTGCCAAATTATATGATTCCAGCTGGAGGGTATGCAATTGTTTGGGCAGATGAAGATGGAGGTCAGGGAGATATGCATGCGAATTTTAAATTATCCAATTTGGGAGAAAAACTTGTTCTTGTAGATGAAGATAGTGTAGTCATTGATTCTATTTCTTATTTGCCCCAATCTAATAATATTTCTTATGGAAGAAGCCCTAATGGAGTAGGATTATTTACTATGTTAACACCAACTTTTAATGCTAATAATGATTTCCCAAATTCAATTGACCAGATATCTGATCATTTAAGAGTTTATCCAAATCCGTTTACTGATATTTTATATTTTGAAGATATAGAGAATGTTGAAATCCGAGATATTTTAGGTAAGTTAGTTTATTATTCTATAGGGACTAATCAAGTGAATACATCAGAATGGCTTTCAGGAATTTATTTTATATATTTGAAAAATAAGAATCGTACTATAAAAGTTATTAAAATTTAATCAGATGATTAGGAATATATTATTTATAATCTTAAGTGTTTTTATTATAGAACTAAATGCTCAGACAATTACAAATTATACTACAGTAGATGGTCTGATGAGTGATTTTGTTGAATGTATAGCAGTAGATATATACGATAATATTTGGTTTGGAACATCTCTTGGTGTTCAAATGTATGATGGCGTGAACTGGACTTCTTATAACTCTGCTGATTTTGGGTTATCAACAAATAGTATAAAAGTTTTAAAAGCCACTAGTAATGGCGACGTTTATGTAGGAACAGATTTTGGTGCAAGTAAATTTGATGGTATTAGTTGGTTAGCTTTTAATACAAATTCACAAATTAAGAGTATTGATGAAGGTTTTTCAGCAGATGTATGGTTAGGAACCAATCAGGGAGTTCAGCATTTTGATGGTGCAGTTTCAACTTATTATTCTGCTCCTGATCTGCATTGGAGTGGAGTAAATGGAACTGCCATTGATTCAAATGGTGATAAGTGGTTCTCATCACCACTTGGTGGAATTACTCATTTTGATGGAGTAAATTTTACAACATATGACACTTCAGATGGATTGCTTTCTCTTTATACTACAGATATAATTGTAGATAATCAAGATAGAAAATGGGTGGGTACTGCAAGTGGTATGTCTGTTTTAAATTCTTCAAACACATCATTTACACAATATACTATGATGTATTTGATGCCTCCTCCCGATACTTTAAATCCTGTGGTAGATATTGCAATTGATAGTTGGGGACGTATCTGGACATCAATTTATGTTGGCTATTTAGCTGAGGGAGGTGTAGCTTATTGGAATGGTAATGTGTGGAGTGATTTTCATATTTCAGATGGCTTAGCAGGGCAAAATGTAAAAGGATTGGCAATTGATTCTGAAAATAATGTTTGGGTCGCAACTACAAATGGAGTATCTAGAATTTCAGCTGTACCGAGTGCTCTTCATGCAGTTGAAAATACAATGTTTTCCATATTTCCTAACCCAACGTCTGATCTAATTTATCTAAATAATAATGGTGAATATATTAATGAGGTTAAAATATATGATCAATCTGGTAGTTTAGTATATCAGGTCCACAGTTTTGATGCAAATTATATAGATTTTTCTTCCTTTGCAAAAGGAGTGTATTATATTGACATTCAGCTTGCTAAAACGAATATTTGCAAGAAAATAATTGTTAATTAATATTATTTAATAGTTTTCAAGTTAATTTACTGTTACTTTAACATTAATATTGTTTAATTTTGCATTCGTATGAGTAAGCTATTTTTATTTTTTTCTTTAATTTTTATCTATTCTTTTTCTTTTGCACAAGATGTTTTTGATATTGGAGTTCGTCAGATAGAAATTTTTTTTAATGAGCCTAATTGGGATGACTCCCTAGATATTTATTATGCTAATAATAATGGACAAAGGTTAATAGCTGATTCTATATTAATTGATGGATTGCTAGATGAGGATGTAGGCATTAAGTACAAAGGAAATAGTTCATATAATACAAGTAATATAAAAAATCCAATGAATATAAAGTTGGATTATATAAATAATGGGCAATCTATAGATGGTTATAATGTGCTTAAACTTTCTAATGGTTTTCGTGACCCTTCTTTTGTTAGAGAGGTACTAAGTTATCAGATTGCGAGAGAGTATATGCCTGCTCCTAAAGCTACTTATGCTAATGTATATATTGATGGTGTTTTGATTGGTTTGTATACATGTGTTCAATCAATAGATGATGATTTTACAAATGAGAATTTTTATGAGCGCAATGGTCCTTTTTTTAAAGTTGAAAACACAGGAGTTACTGTTCCAGGATGCATGGGTCCTCTAGGTATTTTAGAACATTATACTGATACAAATTGTTACCAAAGAGCTTATGAGATGCAATCTTCTAATGATTGGAAAAAGTTAGGTGATTTCTTAGATACATTAAATTATCATTTTACTGAGATTGAAAGTGTGATGGATATTGATAGAGCATTATGGATGATGGCCTTTGAAAATTTGATTGTCTGTTTAGATGGTCCAATTAATTCTATTCCACATAATTTTTATTTATTTCAGGATAATAATAGAAGGTTCTCTCCTGTATTATGGGATATGAATATGGCTTTTGGCACTTTTACTAATGGCTTGCCAACACCAGTGACTCTTACTAATTTACAGCAGTTTGATATATTTCATAATAGTAATGATCCATCAAATATTTTGACTACTAAGATTTTTTCTAATGATAGATATAGGAAAATGTACATTGCTCATATGCGAACAATTTTAAATGAATATTTTAGTAATAATTCTTATACTAATCAAGCATTAGATTTGCAATCGGTCATTGCTAATTACGTTAGTTCAGATCCTAACACGTTTTTCTCTTATTCTGATTTTATCAATAATATTAATAGTCCCGTATTTAATACCCCTGGATTATCTGATTTAATGTCTGCTCGTACTACTTATTTACAATCATTAAGTGAATTCAGTGCTGTTCCACCAGCTATTTCTAACATTAACTCTAATCCTTCAGTTGCTTCACCACATAGCCTTATAAATATAACAGCACAGGTTTCTAATGCAGACTATGTGTATTTAGGCTATCGATTTAAGTTTGCTGATAAGTTTAATAAATTAGAGATGTTTGATGATGGTAATCACGGAGATGGAAGCGCGGGTGATGGAATATATGGAGTAGCTATTAATGTTGACGCTAGGGATGTACAATATTATCTATATGCTGAGAATATGGATGCTGGTATTTTTTCTCCTGAGAGGGCAGAGAAGGATTTTCATCAGTTACCTGTAGTGGGAGGATTAGTAATAAATGAAATTATGGCATCTAACTTTTCTGAAGTTGCTGATCAAGATGGAGAATATGATGATTGGGTTGAGCTCTATAATGCTAATAGTTTTAGTTTGAATCTTAATGGTTATTATTTATCTGATAATGAAAATGATTTGACAAAATGGATATTTCCTAACATTACTATTCCTGCAAATGATTATCTAATAGTGTGGTGTGATACTGCTGGAAATACTCAAAGTGGTTTGCATACTACTTTTAGACTATTTTCGGATCAAGAGGAGGTGTATTTAACAAGTCCTACAGGAGAAGTTCTTGATGCCGTACATTATGTTAATATGCCAACAGATATTGCTTATGCTCGTATTCCAAATGGTACAGGTATAATGCAATATCAGGATGCTACTTTTGATGCTAATAATCAGCCTTTTAATTCTATTAGTAATATAAGTTATAAAAATAGGCTAAGGTTATATCCTAATCCTTCTAATAGTAGAGTATATATTCTAGGAGCAGATAGATGGGTTAAAGTTATTAATACATTAGGTCAAGAAGTATATTTTAATAGTATGGTTCAATCAATAGATATTAGTGATTGGGATAATGGTATCTATTATTTGATTTCAGGAGATAATGTAGTTAAATTTATAAAAAAATAATTATGAAAAGATTTTTGATTATTTGTGTGATTTTTATGATCGCCACATCTTGTCAGAAAGATGCAGGTGAAGGGGGGACTTCTTTTATTCAAGGCAAGGTATATAAGATATTTACTTATCAAAACCCAACTTCTGGTCAATGGGACACTTCATTTTTTCAGTTAGACTCTGGAAAAGATGTTTTTATTATTTATTCTGATAATCAACAAGATATATATGATGATAAGTTTGAAACAGATTACAATGGAATGTATCATTTTGAATATTTAAGGAAAGGGAAATATGTTATATATACATATGCAGATAGTACTGATAATGGTGGTGTTAAGTATGATTACCCAGTATTTAAGCATATTGAGATTATATCTAATAATTCATCTGTTAACGTAGATGATTTTATAATAGAAAAAAATCAATAAATGAGTAACTTGTCGCAAATAACAGCAGACTTTTCATCAATTACATTAGATGAGATGGATGATGTAAAGTTAATGAATCGAACAGATACTAAGTTCGCATTTAATTTGGAAAAATTACCTGTTTTATTGGAGCAAATGATGCCATTTTATAGAATACTTGAAATAAATGGAAAATTGATTCATGATTATAAGTCTTTATATTTTGATACTGATGATAGAAAGTTTTATTTAGATCATCATAACAGAAGGGTTAATAGAAATAAGATTAGATTCAGAGAATATATTGGGAGCTCTCTAACTTTTTTAGAAGTTAAGCATAAAAATAATAAAGGGAAAACCATAAAAAAAAGAATCAAGGTTGATTCTATTTCAGAAAATTTAACTGCTAAGCAACAGGATTTTATTGAAAAAGTAATAGGTAATAGAGTACATGTTTTTGCTAAACAATGGATTAATTTTAGTAGAATTACGTTTGTTCATAAACAGCAAAAAGAGAGATTAACTATAGATATCGATCTCACTTATAATAATAGCAATAAAAAAGGTGATTTAAAGCAAATTGTTATTGCTGAAGTTAAACAAGAGCGAATGAGTAGATCATCAGATTTTATGCGAATTGCAAAAGAGTTAAATGTTTTGCCAATTCGGATTAGCAAATATTGCATGAGTACATTAGATCTTAATCCTAGTTTAAAAAAAAACAGATTTAAAGAAAAAGTATTATTTTTAACCAAATTAAAACAAGCATAAATGGAATTACTTTCAGTATTGTTAAGCAAAGGACCTGAATTTTTAGGTACTCCAATATTTGATGCAAAAGATTTTTGGATGTTATTTGTAAAGACAATTTTTAATTTATCAATTATCACAATAATTGTAAGGTATATTTACTATCCCGTAACTAAAAATAAGGATTATTTATTTACGTATTTCTTAATTAGTTTAACAGTTTTTCTTCTGTGTGTATTACTAGATAGTGTAAAACTTCAATTAGGATTTGCTCTTGGTCTTTTTGCAATTTTTGGTATTATTAGATATCGAACAGATCCTATTGCTATTAAGGAGATGACCTATTTGTTTTTAGTTATTGGAATATCTGTAATTAATGCACTGTCAAATAAGAAAATCAGTCATGCTGAGCTTATCTTTGCTAATTTACTTATTGTTTTTCTTACTTATGGTATGGAACGTATATGGCTTTTAAAACACGAGGTTCGTAAAAACATACTTTATGAAAAGATAGAGCTTATTGTTCCCGAAAAAAGAGAAGAATTAATGTCAGATCTTAAAGCAAGAACAGGATTGAATATTAGTAGAATAGAAATAAGAAGAATTGATTTTTTAAAAGATATAGCAAATATCAGGATTTTCTATTATGAAGATAATACAGAATAGCATTTTTTTGCTATTATTTACTTCTTTCTCTATTTTAGCTCAAGAAAATGATTTTCAGAGTTGGTATTCAATTTCTTTTAAAAAGAAGGTTGTAAAAAAGACAGACGTTACATTAAAAACAGGTTTAAGGTTAAGAGAAAATTCATCTTTATATTCTAAAAATTTTGTGGATTTAAGATTAAAAAGAGTTTTAAGTAAAAGGTTTGCTTTTGCATCAGGTTATCGTTATATAATTAATAGAGATGATAGATTAGAAATTTCTAATTTGCATAGATTTTATGCAGATATAATTTATAAAAATAAACTTGCTAAAAGGTTAAGATATTCTGTTAGGAATAGATTGCAAATTCAAGGAAATATTGATTATAATATAACCTTCCGTCAGAAATTTCTATTGACGTATAATATTCGAAAAACAAAAGTCACGCCTAATATTGCTACTGAATACTTTTTTAGAACTGAGGATGGTATAAATAAATTGCGATCAACTATTTCATTAGCGTATCCAATTAATAAAGATATAGATTTTGATTTAGCATATCGAATTCAAAAATATTATTATATTAATAATCCTGAGAATCTTTATATACTTGAAGTTAAAATTTCATATAATTTATAATGCAAGAAAAAAAAATAGAATTTCGTTATACTACTGCTAATATAAGAGATTTAGATGTTCAGGATCAAGAACTTATTAATAATGCCAAAATATCTTTACAAACTGCTTATGCTCCTTATTCAGGATTTATGGTTGGAGCTAGTGTTTTACTTGAAAATGGTGAGATAATTAATGGTAGTAATCAAGAGAATGTTGCCTATCCTTCTGGTCTTTGTGCTGAGCGAGTAGCAATTTTTTATGCTGGGGCAAAATTTCCGAATGTTAAAATAAAATCTATAGCTGTTACTGTTTTTTCTAAAGATTTTGATATATCTGATATCGTTTCTCCTTGTGGTGCATGTAGACAAGTAATGGCAGAATATGAAGAAAATCAAGGTGATTCAATAAAAGTAATTTTACATTCTCCTAATAATCAAGTATTTATTTTAAATCAGGTAAAAGATTTATTGCCTTTTATGTTTAAAAGCCCTCGATTAAAGAAGTATTAGTCAATTAGTTTTCTTTAAATTTACCCCATGCACATTTTTGATACTCCAATTGATTATTTAAAAGGCGTTGGCCCTGCTAGATCTAATTTATTAAAGAAGGAGCTAAATATATTTACTTATGGAGATTTATTACATCATTATCCATTTCGTTATATTGATAAAAGCACATTTTATAATATTTCCAATTTACAAGCTGATATGCCATATATTCAGTTGAAAGGACAAATTGTGAAATTTGAGGAGAAAGGCCATCGAGCTAATAAACGTTTGGTCGCTCAATTTAAGGATGAAACAGGTATTATTGAGTTAATTTGGTTTAAAGGAATAAATTGGATTCGATCTGATATCAAATTACATACTAATTATATTGTTTTTGGTAAACCGTCTAATTTTAAGGGTAAGTTTAGTATTGTACATCCAGAGTTAGATATTCAAAAAGAAAATAATAATCTCTCTGTTGGATTACAATCTGTATATAACTCTACAGAATTATTAAAATCGAAAGGTTTGAATAGTAAAGCTATTACCAAATTAATTAAAGATTTATTATTCTTATTAAAGAATCATATAGAAGAGACTTTATCTCCTCAAATAATTGAAAAATTAAATTTACCTAATCTTGAATTTTCGTATTTCAACATTCATTTTCCTAAGGATACCAAGTCATTAGTAATTTCCCAAAAACGATTAAAATTTGAGGAATTCTTTTTTTTACAATTACACTTATTAAAAAGTAAAATTAGTAGACACCAAAGATCGCAGGGCTATGCTTTTAGAGAATTAGGTGCTTTATTTAATGATTTTTATAATAAATATTTGCCTTTTGAATTGACTAAGGCTCAGAAAAGAGTAGTTAGAGAAATACGAAATGATGTTAAGAATTCTCAGCAAATGAACCGGCTTTTACAGGGTGATGTAGGTAGTGGAAAAACCCTAGTTGCAATATTAAGTATGCTTATGGCAGTAGATAATAAATACCAGGCCTGTATTATGGCACCTACGGAAATTCTTGCTACTCAGCATTTTCAATCTATTCATGAGTATTTTTCCAAAATGGATATACACGTTGCTTTACTTACAGGATCTACCACATCAAAAGAAAGAATTACTTTACATGATCAATTACTTGATGGAAAGATAAACTTGTTAATAGGAACTCATGCCTTAATTGAAAATCAAGTGCAATTTAAAAATTTAGGACTAGTTATTATTGATGAACAGCATAGATTTGGAGTAGCACAAAGAGCTAAGCTTTGGAAAAAAAATGAAAAACCCCCTCATGTTTTAGTTATGACAGCAACTCCAATTCCACGAACATTGTCGATGACTCTTTATGGAGATTTAGATGTTTCAATTATAGATGAATTACCACCAGGAAGGAAAAAAGTGAAGACTATATGGAATACTGATGCATCTCGTTTACAAGTTATTAGCTTTATGCATGAACAAATTTCTCTAGGAAGGCAGATTTATATAGTATTCCCTTTAATAGAAGAGAGTGAAAAGTTAGATTACAAAGATTTGATTGAGGGGTATAATCAAATTGAACGAGAGTTTCCTCTTCCAGAATTTCAAGTTAGTGTATTGCATGGTCGTATGAAAGCTAAAGATAAAGAATATGAAATGCAGCGTTTTATTGATGGTATTACAAATATTATGGTTGCTACTACTGTTATTGAGGTAGG
>MDSV01245202.1_pt1 | contig 10714 bp, 7 predicted proteins | sample 810851 | NCBI WGS metagenome assembly MDSV01 (sample SAMN05326640, study PRJNA326480) | marine metagenome | isolation source: seawater | place: Atlantic Ocean: North East | collected 2012 | reverse complement strand
TGAGAATAATTTTTAGATTTTCTCTTTTTAAAAATTGAGTTTTGATCAACTCTAAAAATATATCGGGGCCCTTGATTAATTTTGGAGATTTCAAATCTTTTCCCTCTGTGTCTCTCTGAAAACTACCTATCAAATAATCATTTTCAGTTAATTCATATTTATTTCTTAAATTAGATTTACCTTCGATGGGAAACCATTTATTACTGTCAACCCAAAAAGGAATGACATTTATTCTTTTGTTTGTTAATTTTTTTAACTGCTTATATGAATTTTTTGAAATAGTATGATATTCGTCGACATACTTATCAAGTATCATAAAATTTTTTCGTTCTTTTTCTAAAAAGGATTTCTCATCTATATGATGTACCGTACATACAACTTTTTTATTTTTAATTTTTGGTATATTTATTTTTTTAAAATTCCAAGGTGCAATTATCCATACAATGTCGCTTAACAATATCCGATCTGTAGAAATAGAGTTATTGTGCTCATACCACTCATCTCTAAATCTATCAACAATCCAAGACTCATTAGCATTTGAAACAAAAATTCTCATTAGATAATGATAGTTTGATTAATTCTATTTATTTTTATTATCTATTTTTACTTTTTTAAAATACGACAATTGTTCCAATTTAAAGTTGCTGGAAATATTATTTTCCATATTTAAAATATATAAAGCTTTATTTAAAGTTTTTACTTTATATTTTTTTAAAAGTCTATTAAAAAGTTCATAATCTTGAGCATAATAATAATCTTCATCATATTTATACTCCTTAAGTGTCTCGGCTCTAATTAATAATGTTCCATGAATAAAAGGGTTTTTGTACTGCATTATTATTTTATTTGGTAAGTAGAAAGAAGCTCCAGGTATTACTTTTTTGGTGGTACCTTTAAAAGCTCTTGTTGTGCATATTTGAATTTTTTTTCTGTCTAGAAATTTTATTTGCTCTTCTAGGCGACTTTCCAAGCTTATATCATCCGCATCTTGTCTCGCAATGTAATCTCCCTGCGCTTTTTCAATTAAAATATTTAACGATTTTGTAAGTCCAATATTCTTTTTATTTTTAAATATCTTGACTTTTTTGTTTGAATGATATTTAGTTAGTATGTCTTGTGAATTATCTGTCGATCCATCATCAATAATTAAGAATTCGAAATCACTGTAGGTTTGATTTAAAATACTTTCAATAGCCTCTTCCAAACTAGTTTCATTATTGTAGCAAGCCATTAAAACAGATATCATTCCACAATCTTTTCAAATTTTACTGCCAGAAAATTAGAGTCTAATAACTTTTCGGTGAAATTCATCAAGTCTACGCTTACCTCCATAAGATTGGCACTTTCCGACAACTTTATTATTTTACTAGTAAGGTCTTTGTAGTTATATTGTTGAAAGCTAAACTGATAATTTTCAGGAAAATATTCATTCATTCCTCCAAATTTTGGAAATATACTAGGCACTCCCAAAACAGATGCCTCATTCAAAATTCTAGGTTGGCCTTCTTGCATTTTTGTAGCAGTTATGACACCTTTTGAATATTTAATTTGATCGATAACTTCTTCATTAGAAAGTTGGCCCATAAACTTTATATTTTCTTCATATAAATTTTTCTGAATTAATTGAGTCATCTCGCCTTGACCTATTATTCGTAACTCTTTATTGGTTAAATCTGCTGACTTCCATGATTCTAATAGTTCTATTATTCCTTTTGAATCAGACAACCTTCCAGCATAAACAAAATAGCTACTGTTGGGATTATATTTAATATTTCCAATGGAGTCTAAATTAAGTGGATTATAAAAGATTTCAATCTTATTTATGGGTATTTCTAATGAACTTAAAGTCTCTTTATGAAAGGTGTTTAAAACTAATATTTTTATACTATTGTTTCTAAAAATTTTTAAATATTTTTTACTATACAAGATAATAAAAAATGACTTAAGAAATGACTCTTTAAAGTATCTATTAAAAATGACGCCCTTAAACCCGCATTTAAAACAAAAATTTTCACCATTCAAATGGGATTTGGCGCTGAAAGATTGTGTACAAAAATACCTAAAGTTATGAACTTTAACTAGAACTTTACAATCGAAATTCTCTAGTATTTTAAATATTCCTAAACCAGCTTTAAACCATGTATTGTGAATATAAACTATATCTGGATTAAATTTTTTCAGTTTTTTGCGTAGTTTTAAATTTGATTTAATATTTAATTTAAATAAAAAAGATAATATGTCACTGACATGCAGAGGTTCCGAATTGTCATATTCTAGGTATTCAACCTTGTAATATTGTTTAAGAAACTTTAATTCCTCTAAAATATTTGAATCTTCTCCGCCGTACTCTCTATACTTAGTATTAATAACAAGTATTTTTTTCATAATTTCCTAAGATTAAAAAGTTTAATTTTCTCTTTTTTAATAATTTCTTCAATATTAAAGGTTGATATAATGACATTCTTGTGCATTTTCTCATACTGACCTATCCAACCATTGATTGAAAAACTTATACTATATATTTCTTTGAAATCTTCTTCTAAATCTTCTTTAATTTCTTTAATTGCTCTAGTCATATCTGGAAAATCAGCATCATCAAAGTAAATTAGGAAATTATTTTTTAGATTAGGTTTAATAATGTTTTTATATTCCCAAATAAGAGACCAATGTTGGTGATGAGCATCTGAAAAGACTATATCAAATTTAACATCTTTTATTTTCTCATTAAAGTAAAAGTTGTCTTCTTTTTTCATTAAATCGCCTTCAAAGTAATACAGTGAATTATTCGATTTATGAACTTTGAACCTATCCTCATGTTCATCAAAAATATGAGAAAACAAAGGATTTATTTTTTCAATTTCATATGAATATAAATTTGAGTTTTGTAGAAAGTTATCTATCTGCAAAAAGTTTTTTAAGACTGAAACCCCGGTTTCAAGATAGTTTACTTTTTTTTCAAATAGAATAAGGGAAAAAAATGCTAAAAGATCACTATATGTAATACTATTATCTACTTTTTTATTTAGGTTTTTATAAATATTTGGAGGTATACCGTAAATATTTTTTTTATATATTTCATTATTGATAAATGAAGGCACTGAATTTAAAAAGTTTCTATTATGATTTACAACTTTAATAATATCTTTATTTCTATTGATGTAAATTTTATTAAGTAAATTTTTTATAACCAGTCCGACTTTATATTTATAAAATTTATAAATATCAATCATTTTTTTTGATACTTATTTTACGGCTACTGGATCCTTCATTAATTTGTATATGAAAGTCGTAATCTTTAAAATCTTCGGGATTATGTGTTGAATTTATTATTGTAAGTTTTTTTTCACTTAAAATATTGTAGATAAGACTTTTGGAATCATTATCAAGATTAGAAGTTGATTCATCTAAAATTAAAATATCTATACCTGAGACTAAAGCTCTAATGTATGAAATTTTTTGCATTTGCCCCATTGAAAGACTTTTATTACTAATTGGCCTATCTAAATCAATATTCTCATTTTCTTTAAACACCTGAAAATCTTTAATATATTTTTTAATGCTTAGATCTTGTATATCATTGTTGTTTCCGTAAATAATATTTTCTCTCAAAGAAGCGTTTAGAATCATAGGGTTGGCACTTATGTAGCCTATCTTGTTTGAAATTGAATAAACTTTACCCTTTTCAGGATAAAATATACCTGTCGCAAGACCCAAAAGTGTACTCTTTCCAGAGCCATTAAAGCCGGTTATCAAAGTATGCTTGTTTTTATAAATTTTTAAATTTAAGTTATCAAATAGATAAAAGTCTGAACCTAGATATTTAAAACTTACATCTCTAAACTCAATTGCCAGATCTTTATCCAAATCTTCGTCAAAAATATAATTTTCTGGATATACAGACTCTTTATATTTCTCTACTTCATACAACTTTTCTAGATAAACATGAAATGCAGAAATTGCATGAATGTTTTTGTTCATTAATCCTAGGGATTGAAATAATCTTAATAGTATACCTATAAAGTCAAGAGTAATATATTTTTGTAAACTAAACCACACAAGCATCACAGACAGTGAAAATAAAGTTATAAAATTAGGTAAAATCGCATTTAATGTTCCTATTTTAATTTCGCTGACTCTAGCGCCATAATACCTTTTTAGCGTTGTGTCGAAATCATTTATTTCATTATCAGCCATTTTTAAAATCTTTATTAGAAAAAAATTGTCAATAATTTTTTCGATAACTTTGTTGATCTTTCCACCCACGGTATAAGTTATGTGAGCAAAACCTCTGCCTTTTTTTGTTAAATAAAGAGTGGGAATTAACAAAACTACACTTCCAACTCCAAATACTAAAATTACAACAAAGTTAGTTGTGATGAGATATGCACTGAAAGCTATTATCTGAAGAAAACTACCAATAAGTGTCGCAAGTGTTGAATAAAAATTTCCAACTTGAGTGGCAACGGCTTGGGTATAGTAAAACGCATCTCCAGTTGAGATATTGCCTCTTTTAAAAACTTCTTGAATTAGATAAATTTGTAAATTCTTTTGTATTGAAAACTGTAAATTGGTTATTAAAACTCTTTCGATATAAATCAGAAAAAATCTCATTAAGACAAATACTGGAAGTAAATATTTTCTTTCTATCAAGAAAATTAGTGTGCTGTTGTCTAGTTGAAAATTAAAAGTGAAAAATGATGAGAAATAAAGTATAACCAATATGTCTAATGCGGCTATAAAATTAACAATGACACCTAAGCCAAATAGCTTTAGTTTCTTTCCTTTGGTTTTCGTTAACTTAGAAACTTGCTTAAGGTCTTCATAAAAGATTTTAAATTTTTGAATAATTTCATTCATTTTATATTTTTAACAATTCTTTAATTATATAAAGTTTATTACTATTAACTTAATATGGTAAGTTTTATATTTCTAATTTAAAGGTATGAGTACTGTGATAAAAAAAAATATAGTATTTTGTGGTCTCTCAAAATCTGCGGATAAGACATTAATAAAAAATTTTGAGTTCTTAGAACGGTTTATTGAGTATTCAAATCATATTGTTGAAATTTTAATAGTGGATACGGACTCAGATAAAATTATTAAAGAATTTTTGAATCGAAAAGAAAAGCTTTTCTCTAATATCAAAGTGTTTCACGAAGATTACTTAGATAAAAAAATACACTCAAGAATTGAGAGGATTACCCTATGTAGAAATATAGGTTTAAATTACATATATAGTAACTTTAAAATTGAAAACACCATATATATACCACTCGATTTAGATGTTGAGTTATTTGAAAAGTCAAATCTTGAAGCTTTTGAAAAAAGAATTAATGAGCTCATTGAATCTCAAGATCAGTGTGCTATTTTTCCAGTTTCTTCACCTAGGTACTATGATATCCTAGCTTTGCGGGCTGAAAACTGGGTTCACTATAATTCCCAACTCTATAATCACAAGTTAAAGAAAGTATTTAGAATTGGTAGTTTTCTCTTAAATTATTTTTTTGTATTCAGATTTCAATGGAAAATCAAAAAAATACAATCAAGAAAAATTAATATTGAGAGCGCATTTGGAGGAATAGCAATCTATAATTTTGAATTCTTAGATAAGAAAATATTTTATAAAACGACTACTAAAAACACTGAATTTGTTTCGGAACACATAGGATTTAATAATAATTTTGATAAGAAGTTTCTGGACACCAATTGGATCGTAAATGCACCAATAGAACATATAAGTTTTCACAGTTATGATACAAAAAATAAAATTATCTACATATTCAAGACTATTAAAGAAGATTTAAAAAATATTAATAAAATAAACTAATAGCTTTTTGCAATATATTCTTAATTTTAAAATTGATTGCTAAGATTTATAATTTTAAAAGTACAGGCATGCTATATTTTTAAGAATATATCCTAGAGTTGATTAGTTTTTAATATTATCAGTTTGAATCAATTCAGTAAAAGTAAGTTTAAGTATTATTTACTAAATACCAACTCTCTTGAGCTAATTTATTAACATTAGTTTTATCATTTCTAAATAATGGATTAGCAATTGTGACTATAGAATCTTGATCAGATTTAAGATATGCTGCCCAGAAGGCGAAAGAACTATTGCCTGTCACAAAATGTTTATATTTCAACATAGAGCTAAAGGTCTCAATTGTTTCATTTTTATCATCAATACTATTAATACCACGCTTTATATATTTAATGTCCATTCCAGATTTTTGAGAAAATACCTTATGTACATTTTTAAAAACTTTTTGATTGTTAACCCACTCAAGATCGTCTGTAAAAATATCATATTTGTTAATATTATTATTTTTTAATATTTCAATACTTTTTTGATAATAATCAATTTTTAATTCTCTACCTTCTCTGACAAAATCTCCCCTCCTTACGTGAATCATTCCATAATTCTTAATATTTTTTGGCTTGAAACTATTATCAATCATCTGATTTTGTCTGAGATAATTTTTCATAAGAGCTTTAGTTGGTGTTAAATATCTTAAATCTTTCCAATAGCCATTGAAATAAAGATTTTCTACATCTTTTTCATGAAAATCTATAAAGTCATTTATAAAAGTGTATTCTTTAATGCGGTCATGAAAAAAAGTAAAATTTTGAGCGTGGTTTAATTTATAAAGAAGCCAAAATTTCTTTTGTTCAAAATAAGTTTGTTTTTTTAAACCAAAAAAATTTTCAGGGAAAATTAAATTTCTAGGAGTACTGTAACCATCATTTACAAAAAAATCTAGATTGATGTTTACGTTATAATTGTTTAATTTTAAATACTGTGCAAAAGCTATTTGAAAAAGCTGATTTCCTAATCCTCCTTTCATAAATATAGTTGCATTTTGCCTCATAATTTAAAGATTTTAACTCTCATGTGGAGTATCAAAGGAAAATGAAAACAAATTACTTTTTCTTATAGTTGTTAGTATTGATATGTGAGAAAAGTATTTGAACTTTTAAAATTAGACTTATCACTATTTATATGATCAATAAAAGAATTTCGTATATTTTACTTTTATTAATTACTTTTTCACCTCTTATATTATTTTCTATATCAGATTACTTTGACGGGGTAAATAATAATAATTTCGAAAATATTAGTAACGACTCCATACTCTTTAGTGAAGTAATTAGTGAACATACTTGTGAATTGAATAAAAAAAATGTCAGGGTTTTAAAAGAAAATTTCAATGAAGAAGGAACTTTATACTTCTTAAAACAAAATATATCAGTTATACCAGAATATGAAGCAATAGTTTGCATTGGAAAAGTTATCCAAACAAGAGAATTTTTTGATTACATAAATGTATATTACGGAACAAATCCAATTTTTTCATTCTTATTCATTTTGTTAGCTTCTTTAGCAATTATGTTATTTTGCAATACACTAAGAATTAAACAAATCCACCTCTATGTATTGTTGTTTATTTTTAGTTGTCTATATCAAATTTACTTTCAAGAAATATTTTATTTGGCAAATATTTTTGTAAGGTTGATTCCCTTCATTTTATTGAACATATTTCTTAAAAAATCCTCAACTGATTTGATGGAATATGACTCTATAGATGAAATACAGCCGAATAATATTCACAACTCAGTATTAGGTAAAGTTGGAACAAATATATCTTCATATATTTTTTTAGTAATAGCTTGTGTAATATCTTATGTTTCTGGAAAAAATATTTTGAGAGATAACTATATTTTTAATGATGTCGCAACAAATTTATTGACTTCCAGCAAGATGATTAATTACGATATGGCAAATTTTCAGGCATCATGGAATCACCATACAAACTTTGTTCCACAAATTTTTACTTTTTCATCAATTTTGGATCCAGAAAATATAATCGACGGTTTCTATCTTCTTCACTCGTTATTACTTTTGCCTTTTTCAATAATTCTTTATAAGCTTTTATTGAAATATAATTTTAGTAAATGGAACTCTGTATTTTTATCTATAATTTTCGTATTTGAATATTCCAGTAATCCTATACTAAATAGATTTTTAGGTACATACATTAATATATTAATTTTGATTTTTGCTTTAAATTATCTTAATAATAAAAAAATAATCAATTTATTTTTATATATATTTTTCTCTTGTTTACAGTTCTTTAATTTAGAATCTTACTCTGTTTCAATATTTGTTGTTTTCAGTTTATTGGTTATTCTTGAGAAAGACAGATTTTCTTTTTTATATAAATCATTTATCTTCGTAATTAGCTCCTTGTTTTTGATTTACTATCCAATATTCTTAACTGGTGAATTAGAAGTGTTGTTAAAAACTAACTATCAGTTTCATTTATTTAACACTAAAACTCTTTCGAGTACTGGTTTAGAAAAATTATTAAATTTATACAACGGGCTATCCTATCCAAATAATCATGGCCTCAGTCAGTATTTCTTATTAAATATTTTTTCTACCATTTATATCTTTAAGAACTATAGGAAAGCATACAATAATAAAAATATACAAGATTTATTATTGTTCACTTTATTTATCGGGGAATTTCTACATTTACTCATTACAGGTCCAAGATTTAATCATTATGGAACAGTACTATTGCTCCCTTCTTTTCTTATATTTTTAACCTTTTTAAAAAGGATAGAACTTAAACAAGAATTAAGCATTAAAAAAATAGCTGCAACAAATTTACTGATACTAGTAGTTTTTTTAAGTCCTGCTTCTTATACCCAGCTAAAAGAGCGAGTATTTCAAGAAAACTATTTTCCAACTCCTTTAAGTATCACAAAGACTGGACTCAATATAGAACCTGAAAAAGAACAGATTTATGAAATTATTAAAAATGATATACAAACAGAACTAATACTTACATGGATAGACCCAGCAGATTGGTATTGGGTTCATTTTGAAGCAAATACTTTACCTTCAACAAGATTCGTCCACTGGTTTCGTATGAGGTATGTAACTACTGAAAGATATACCTGGAAAGGCTTTAATGAAAAAATAATGATTCAACAATTCTATGAAGATGTAGAGTATGAAAAACCGGAATATGCATTAATTGATGAGACATATTATGAAAAACCTGATTTTTTTAATAATTTGCTTCAAAATGACTACAAAAAAATTTTCATAGGAGAAAAGTACACATTATATGAGAGAGTTAGTTAATTTTAACCCTGTTAACATCAATCCATTTTAATACGCTAAAGATTTTCCAAGTTGATCGAGACAAATGATAACTGCTTATATTATTTTCTTCAACACCCTTCAAGTATTTATTAACTAAATCTAAATCTGACCAATTATTTTTAAGATAAGGCAACCCTACATTCTGTGTCCAATCACCAAAGTCGTGAGGAAAGCCATGTTTTTTTCTAGATGCAAGGTCTTTATTGAATCTTGATACAAGATTTCTTATATCGATTTTCGAACTAAAAGCACTAATATTATTTTCAAAAGGCTGTGCCAAAGCATATTTAATTATTCTGTCATCTAGAAATACTGGTCTTATTTCTAGACCATTTAGCATAGAAGCGGTATCACTTTTTTTCAGAATATTTGTATACAAATAAGACTTCATGTCTATTTCTCTTAGAATTTCAGGAGTTTTAGTATTTTTTATATTTAACTCTTTGAGATATCTTGTATGTAAATCATTCATATCTTCAATCTCTTTTTTCGAATTCAATAAAAAGTTTTGTATATATAAAATTTTTTTTTCTATAGGTAGGGTTGAAATATTCTTATATATCTTTAATTTATCACTGAAAGTAACATAGCTTTCAGAATTTTTACTGTATATGTCAACAATCTTAATAAGAATATCTGGAAGCAACCTATTAAATAGTGAGGGCAACATGTAAAGCTTGTGCCAGGAATACCCCCCAAACAATTCATCCGCTCCATCTCCCGAAATTACTGATTTAGTGTGCTTTGAAACTTCTTTTGATAGATAGTAAGTTCCAACTATGCTGGGGTCTAAAATTGGCTCTGGTAATTTGAGCATTAACTCTTCAATAATTGAATTATTATTATTAATATCAAAATTTATTGTTCTTAAATTTATCCCCAGTTCATTTGAGATTAGGCTGGCAGCAGAGTTTTCATCATACTGTGATTTTGAGTAGCTTAAATTAAAGGCATTTACACTCTTGTTCAAATGTTTTTTTGCAGCAATAGCTATTGCTGAAGAATCTATACCACCGCTAAGTAAAATATCTACTGGGACATCGGCAGTTAACTGATCCTCCAAAGAATTATTAAAGACATTTAAAAAAGTATTATTTTTATTTAAGCTGTTTGTTGAATTATCAAAATAGGACTTAAATTTCTTTTTATCAGTTTGTTTAAAATTATATTCCAAATAATAACCGGGCTCTAGAAACTTTATATTATCTACAATTGTTGAATCTAAACTATTTTTTCCTAAGTAGATCAGTTCTTTTATTTTGTTTTCACTTGTTGTTGATGGTTTATTCTTAAAAATTAATAAAGGTTTTAACTCTGAGGAAAAAACTAGTGGAAAATTACTATTTTGATAATAATATAAGGGTTTAACTCCAAGGCTATCCCTAGCTAGGGTCACCTTTTTTTTCTTATTATTGTAAAATGCAAATGAAAACATTCCATTTAGATTATCTAAATTACTCACATCATTCCTATTTAGATAATTAAGCAAGACTCTAGTATCACTAGTAGTATTTAAATTGTCTATATTTATATTAT
>MDSV01230154.1_pt1 | contig 10714 bp, 20 predicted proteins | sample 810851 | NCBI WGS metagenome assembly MDSV01 (sample SAMN05326640, study PRJNA326480) | marine metagenome | isolation source: seawater | place: Atlantic Ocean: North East | collected 2012 | reverse complement strand
TCAATCATTAAACAACCTGATACAATAACAAGTATTGCCATAGCTAAAAGAAAATATGCAACCCAATGTGGAAGCAATGGCACAGTTAGTGCCAATAAAAGTAATCCGTCAATTAAAACAAATATTGCCATATACATCATATTATATCACCTTAATTAAGATTACAATTTGTAGTAGAAGGCAAATAGTAGGAATGACAAGTCTAGCCAATTCCATAGTGTGTTTAACCTTTGCAAGTTTTTTCTCAATTTTTGCAGTCATTATGCGACCTCCTTATTAAGTTTATTAGGATTGATAACAGGAAACAATTTTCTAACTTCTTGTCTAACTTCTGCATTATCATCAAACATAACCTTAGTGGCTTGTTTAAACTGCTTAAGATTAACAAGAAACTGCAATTGTTTCTTTTTTAATATGCCGTCTTTTTCAGTATTGCCAAATGGTCTGCTAATAATTTTATTAGCAAGTAAACCATTAGTTTTGAAAAAGTCTAAATCTGCATCTTGAAGTTGTCTGCTAGTACAGAAAACAACATAGTCAGCATTTTTAATGGCTTTTGATAATGGCAACAATTTATCCTTAGCAATTTTTTCGCTTGTATTATTAGCGAACCAATGTTCCAGATTAATTGAACCATCTGCGTTTGCAAGTTGTCTATGTGAACTATCAATGATAGTGCCGTCTAAGTCAAATATTGCAATGTTTTTTATAGTAGTCATATTATAAATATAATACATTTAAATATAAATGCAAGTAAATAATCAATTAAATGTAATTTTTTTCTCTTTCTGTTGTATTTATGCAACAGTTGAGGTGTCAATTTTTTGACAGGGCGGTTAGTCGGACTTGTCAATCTTTTGACGCTTTGCTTACCCTCACACGGCCTCGACATGGGATTTTTTGAAATTACGTAACAAAACTTGACACCCCTTGAGGGGAAGTGTATATTTAAGTTAAAGGAACAAAAATGGCAACAAGAAGAACTAACATTGTAAATTCTTACGTGAGCAAACTTAAAACCATCACAGAGCTTGGTGGGTTTAATGTTTTTAGAGAATATAAATATTTAGACGAAGTTAATGACTTTCCAACAATCACGCTGTTACCACAAGCTGAACAAAGAATAGGTTTTGGTGATGGAAGAAAACTAGCAAGATTAGATATTGTGATTAGAGGTTATGTGCAGAGCGAAGATACAAGTTTAGAGTTAGCCGAAGCACTTGGGGCTAATATAGAGTCAGCAACAAACGAGTTTAGGTTTGAACAACAAGCAAACGGTGTTGCAGATGCTAGAGTGGTTAGTTTTAAAACAGATGAAGGATTGTTTGACCCATATGGGATTGCTGACCAACAAGTGCAAATATTATATGAAGTGGAGGCAAACTTATGAGTAATGTTACAGTACAACCTAAAACAACAGTTGAGGCGCTAAACAAAACACTAGAGACACCGCCTCTAGACCCAGTTGTTTTAGCTATAGCAAATGATTATCTTAGTGGCAAAAGCATTGAGACCATGTCAGACGAATACGGTGTATCTCAAGATAGAATCACTAGTGTTATAGAAAAAAAAGAAGTGAAAGCATATATCGATGGAGTATATGCTACTCAAGGATATTTAAATCGAGTTAAGCGAATCAACCTAATAAACAAGGTGATTGACCAAAAAATACAAGACGCAGTTGAAACAGGTGTGTTTAGTAAAAAAGATTTATTGGATTGGATGAAACACTTACATGAGGTAGAATCATCTATCAAACCAAAAGAAAAAGGTCCTGCAGTAGCGGTTCAAATAAATAACTATGATAAGCTAATGAAAGACCTGATGGATGAGTAACCAACCAAGAGATGACGACAACGCACCAATTCCTGTATTAGGACTAAGACCTGGTAAGGGACACACAGTCCCTTACACAACAGCGAGTGCGAACACCTCACCCACCTTTGATACTCCAACTAGAGTAGTTACAATTTTTAGCACAAGCAACGCCTTTATTCAGACAGGCGCAGCAACTGTTACCGTAGCTGCTTCTAATGGACACTTTTTACCAGCTCAAACCTTAGTAGACATAAGTTTGGGTTCTGAGACAAATCCTTCAGATAATGATAAATTTATTTCAATTTTAGCACAAGACACTGATGGCACACTATTTATAAGCGAGCGTGAGTAATGCCTTTACGGTTAGGTATAAGTAGACGACTTGTACAGTTTACTACTAACTCAATAGGTAAAGTTGAGCCAACCATTGTTGACGATGTTGTAGGATTACTTCTACAAAATAACAGTGGTTTGATTCTCACTGAAAACGAACAATTTATAGTTAGACAAGAAGTAGATAAAAATGTTCTAATAACTCAATCAGGTGATGTTTTAATAACCGAAAATTTACTCGCAGACATTGGATTAAATCAATCATACTTATACGCCGACGGGAGAGACTTGCTAGTCACTGAAAATGACACTAGTTTAATATTATAATGGCAAATAAAAAGATTACTGAATTAACTAACCTTCAAACACCTGTGGCTAACAGTGTGTTTGTTGTTGTAGATTTACAGAATGATGAAACAAAAAAAGTTACTCTGTCTAACCTACAATCAGTTATAGATACACAGGCAACTGCAAACATAAACACAGTTCAAGATAATGTTGCAACCTTAACCACAACTGTTAACGGAGTTAACACCCGCCTTGGTGCAAACGTAACCCTGTTAACTACAGAAGACACTGCTCTACAAGCTAGGATTGCTGCAAACACATTAGTGGCAGCTGCAAACGACTTTGTTACCTTTACACAACTAAATTCTAACATTAATGTAGTTCAAGACAATGTAGCAGGCATACTTGATGGTACAACCTTTACGGGTGAGGTAACCATGAGTGATGACCTTATTGTATCAGGCAACTTAAATGTTAATGGTGATACAATAACATCAAACTCTGTAAACCTTGTTATTCAAGACAGAATGATAATGTTGGCAAACTCTGTAACAGGAGCGCCTACTGCAGATGTTGGTATATTGTTTAATCGTGGTAACCAAGGTAACGCAGCTTTCTTCTATGATGAAAGTGCAAAGACATTTAAAGTTAGTGACACAAAAGACCCAGCTTCAAATACCACACTATCACCAGTTACAGCATCAAATCTTGATGTTGGTATATTAACAGGTGCTACTGTAAAGTTTAACGGTACAAGTGTTGCTACTGCAATAACTGACAATGTTAACACAATAACAACAACTACAAACGCGATTGAGGCTAGGCGAGCCGCAAACGCAACAATCATGACTACTGAGGACACAGCGTTACAAGCTAGAATAACAGCTAACGCTACAATTCGTGATAATGAAGATACGGCCTTACAAGCCAGAATCACAGCAAATGCAACACTTCGTGCAAACGAGGATACAGCATTACAAGCAAGGATAGCAGCTAATACATTGGTAGCAGCCGCTAATGACTTTGCGACTTTTACACAACTTAATTCAAACATCAATGTGGTGTCAGCTAACGTTGCTGCAGCTGCTAGTTTAGCAGATGCTACAGCACTGGCTATTGCGTTGGGATAAACCTCAGTTGTAACATTTTGGCGATTGACACAATTTTCATAGTCAAATATAATATATAAAGGAGTACAAATGGTTACAAGAGTTTCAAAATTTGCAGGTGGACTTGGTATTGATGCAACTAGTAAACTAGAGCTTCAAGCAAATGCTACAGTTACGCTCGGAAACGGAACCAGCACAGGTAATGTTGTTGTTGGTGGAACTATGAGTATAGCTGGCGAAAAAGTAGCAACAGAAACAGCTGCATCAGCTGACGCAACAGCTCTTGCAATAGCATTAGGATAAAACATGGCAAACACATTTAAATTAAAAACAAAAGCAAATATTACAAACGATACTTTAAACACGGTGTACACTGTGCCTGGCTCAACCACAGCGATTGTGTTAGGATTAAATCTTTGTAATAAAAGTGCTTCAGAAATCAATGCAAACGTGCAGGTGGTTTCAGACACATCTGATACTGAAACAAACGCAACTGTTTTGTTACTGGATGAAGTTCCAATACCAACCTCAGCAACACTTGAGGTGTTATCAGGACAAAAAGTAGTTTTACAAGCAACAGACGTATTAAAGGTTCAATCAAGTGCTAATACAGCCCTTGACGCGGCACTAAGTATTATGGAGATTACGTAATGGGATATATAGGTAAAGAACCAGCTAGTGTAGCACTTACTTCAAGTGATATCACCGATGGAATTATCACAACTGATAAAGTTGCTGGTGAGGCTATCACAACTGCTAAATTAGCAGCAGGCGCAGTAAGTAATGCAAAGATTGCTGCAGACACAGTAAACAGTGCAAATGTTGATTCAACCATATCTACAACTGGCAAATCAATAGCATTTACATTGGTTTTATAAGGAGAAATAAATGGCAGCACCCAATCTAGTAAATGTATCAACAATTACCCTTAAACAAGTAGGGGTAGCTTTAGGTACAACACTAACCACCAACTTGTTAGCTAATGCAGCTTCAAGTGGTAAGGTTTTTAAAATCACAAGTATTATAGTTTCAAACGTAGATGGCACAAATGCCGCTGCGGTATCACTAGACTTTCATACAGACGCAGACGGCACAAGTGGAACAAGTTTTGCAATCGCATCAACTGTCACTGTACCAGCCGACGCATCACTGGTTGTCTTAGATAAAAACACCCCTATCTATCTTGAAGAGGATAGAAGTATTTTAGGTGGCGCTAGTGCTGCTAGTGATTTAGAGTGCCTCATTACTTATGAGGAGATAAGCTAATGCCTAGATATCCTGGAGGTATCATTAAAGGTAATAAACCATCTACATCAAGCTCAACAGCCGAAGGTGTATGGAATATGGTTGACCAGGTTCAAGGCGCAGGAGACAGTGAATGGCCAACGCTTAGCAACACTATGTTTGCAACTGGCGGTACTGTCACACAAGATGGCGATTTCAACGTTCACACCTTTACAGCAAGCGGAGACTTTGACACAACTGCTGTAGGTCCAGAGGCAGAAGGGTTTCAGTACCTAGTTGTCGCTGGAGGCGGTGGCTCAGGCATCAACCGCGCAGGCGGTGGTGGAGGTGGAGGACACCAAACAAATTATGGAGGAAGTAGCTTCCAACCAGTACAATCTTCACAAACTCATGCAGTTGTAATAGGCGCAGGTGGCTCAGCACAAAATATTGGTAGCAATAGCACACTTACTGTGGGTGGTGTACAATATGTAGACGCTCATGGTGGAGGAAGTGGTGGTGGAGCTGGAGGCGGTGCAACAACTGCTGGTGGTTCTGGAGGAGGAGCTGCAGGAGATGCTAGTTCAGGCTCAAATGCTGCAGGAAGTCAAGGCGGCGATGGAGGCGGCGGAAACGGTGGTTCTGGTCGTCGTGTAGCTGGCGGAGGCGGAGGCGGAGGAGCCTCAGGTTCCAACGGTGGCAGTGGTAATAGAACTGGTGGTGCTGGCCAAGCATATGACATTTCAGGCTCATCAACTAACTTTGCTGGCGGCGGGGGTGGAACAGACCTCGATGCTGCTGCTGGTTCGGGTGGAGCTGGCGGTGGAGGCAACGGTGGTAGTGCTGGGAACAACGGTTCTGCAAACACAGGCGGTGGAGCTGGTGGCGCACACAACTCAGGTTCTGGAAAAGCAGGCGGTTCTGGTAAAGTAATTATAAGATACAGGTTTAAAAACTAATGGCACATTACGCACACGTAGATACAGCAAACGCAAACACTGTGACACAAGTTATAGTAATATCTAACGAAGAAGAAGCAGTTTTAAAATCAGAGGCAAATGTAGATGCATTTATTAAATCTAGTTTCGGTGGCACTGGTGTTTGGTTAAAAACAAGTTATAACAATAATATAAGAAAGAATTTTGCAGGAGTGGGAAGCAAATGGGATGTAGAGAATGATGGCTTCTGGCCACCACGTCATTTATTCGCTAATTCCTTTTTAGCTAATACAACAACTTGTACGTATGACCCACCTGTACCCTACCCCTATGATGATACAGCTAATGTTTATGTTTACGATGATAGCTCTAAATCATGGGTAGTAGATTAGTGTTTGTAGGTGAAGTAAAACAATTATACGCTAAAACAAATTTAGATGTTGCAAAGACCTCATTGTTAAAGATGTTGAACGAGGCAGAAGCAAAAAGAGTTGATAATGATGATAACCAGTTTATATCAAGATGTGATTATCATTTAGCAGAAGATTTTACAAGACCCTGGGTTCAAGCAGTATTACCTGGTTTAAAACCTGAACTACTTGACCTTGCTAAGAGCATTTGTTTTGAGGGATATGAGCTTAGAGCTATTTGGTTTCAACAGTATAACCAAAACTCAGGACATGCTTGGCACACACATGGTTGTAATTATACTGGTGTATTTTATGTTGACTTTCCAGATGAAACACCAGCAACTGAATATATAGAGGGGCAAGATTATACGAGAAAAAAATTTAATGTAAAAGAACATGATTTATTAATATTCCCCAGCACGTTGGTACATAGTGCACCTGTTAATAAATCCAGTTTGACAAAAACAATAATTAGTTTTAACATTAACTTAAATTTTCATCCAAAGGATTTAAAAAAGAAATGGCTTACATAGGAAAACAACCAAGTGCTGGTAACTTTTCGGTATTAGACGATTTAACGGCTAGTAGCACAGCTTCATACACAATGCAAAGTGGTGGTACTAATTTTACACCTGGCTCAGCCAATCAATTGATTGTCTCGCTTAATGGTGTTATTCAAGAGCCAGGGACCAGTTTCACAGTTAATGGTTCTACTATTACCTTTTCAAGTTCCTTAAGTTCTGATGACTCAATTGATTTTATTTTAGCGCTAGGCGGGGTTGGTAATTTTAACACACCAAGTGACGATTCCATTACTACAGCTAAGATAGCAACTGATGCAGTAACTAGTGCAAAGATTGCTGATGACGCAATAACTAGTGCACTCATAGCAGATGATGCAATCACAAGTGCGCTTATAGATGATAATGCTGTTGTAACTGCCGCAATAAATGGTAATGCAGTAACTGCCGCAAAGTTTAACGCTGATGTGATTAGTGGACAAACAGAACTTGCAGCTGAGCCCGACGATACTGATGAGTTTTTAGTATCAGACGGAGGTGTTATAAAAAGAGTCGACTACTCATTAATTAAACCAGCAAGTTTCGTAGGATTTAAAGCTGTTGCTACCTCGGCTCAAAGTATCAGTTCACAAACAGACACCCAAGTTCAATTTGGCACAGAAATTTTTGATGTAGGAGGTAACTTTGCAAGTCATAGTTTTACTGCTCCTTCTGATGGCAAATATCTTTTTTATTGTATAATCTCTGTTTTAGCTTTAGGAGATTCAACAGTAGACATTAAATTTTCTCACACTGTCTCTGGTGGCTCAACTTTTACAGGGTCAACCACACGAATGGGACCAATGGACACAAGTTCAAGAGATGGTGCGGTAAACTTGATGACAACTATGGACATGACACAGAACAGTACAGTTCATGTTAGAATTTTTATCTTTGCTGCCAAAACTCTTGGACACAACACTACAGCCGGCAATAGTCCGACTATATTTGGAGGATTTAAAATTGGCTAATTTATCAACAAAAGTGACATTATATTTAAAAGCAAATTCTGTAAACACAGTAGACTTTTTAAAAGATGTGATATTAAAAAACGATGGTAGCGGAGATTATATTGCTGAATGGAATATTGACTCTGTTGCAAAACCCTCAGATTCTCAAATAGCATCATACGAAGCGGCAGGTAATACAGAAGAAACCAACCAAACAGTAAGAGCAACAAGAAAGAATTTATATGGCGATATAGGGGACCAGTTAGATGAGATATATACTGATATTGATGCATGGAAAACTAGAATTAAATCGATAAAGGATGCGAACCCAAAATCGTAAAAAAGGAATGATAAATGACATTAATTAAAGTAGACACAGGCGGGATTGGTGATTTAAAAGTCACAACTGGTAAGATAGCTGCAAATGGAGTTACTGGTGCTAAATTTAATGCAGATGTTATTAGTGGTCAAACAGAATTAGCTGTTGCTCCTGCTAACACAGATGAATTTTTAGTAAGTGATGGAGGTGTAATAAAAAGAATTGATTACAGCTTAATAAAAGGTGCACACACATTACTAGGCACAACAACAGTAAGCTCAGCAGCTGCAGATGTAACTTTTACAAATTCTACTTTTACAGGATTTGATATGTATTTTTTTGATGTTTTAAATATGCAACCATCAACAGACAATCAAAGACCAACTCTTCAAGTAGCAGGAGCAGATGGTACAATAGATACAGGCGCAATATACAAGTTTGCATCTAAAGGATTTTCATCTACTACTTCAGATTTAGATACAGGCGATAATAGTGCAAATCAATATAGAATTCTAGGAGACTCTACACAAGTAGGAAGTGAAGCAGATGAAGGGTGTAATTTTAGAATGATGATGTATAACGCAGATAGTTCCTCAGTCTTTACTCAATTTTTTACTATGGGTGCATCTGCGGGTTCAGATTATGTAACAACACAAATTGCATCTTGTCTTATTTTTGAAGCAACCACTACAACGAAAGTACAATTTACTTTTGATTCAGGAAATATTGCAGCAGGAACATTTAAAGTATATGGAGTAACTTAATTATGGCAATAAAATATGTAGATGGTGTAGAGGTAACACTAACGTCAGACGAAGTTGCGGCTAAAGCCGCAAAAGACAAAGCGTGGAGTGATGGGGCTTACACAAGACAAATGATAATTATTAGAAGCGAAAGAAATGTTTTGCTAAGAGAATCCGATTGGACAGATTTACCAAATAGTCCATTAACAGATTCAAAAAAGACAGAGTGGCAAACCTATCGTACAAATTTACGAGATATTACAAAAGATGTAACAACGATAGATGAAGCAAATTCTATAACATGGCCTACAAAACCTAGTTAGGACTTATTATTAAATGGCTGATAATAATAGAGAACTTGACCAAATTCAACAAAATATTACGACTCTTCACGCAAGAAGTCAAACAAACCGTGCGCACCTACAAAAGCACGAAGCAGTTTGTGAAGAGCGATACGAACAGATAATCACAACTCTTGAACGAGTGCTTGATGACCAAGAAAAAATGCATAAAAAAGTTGATTGTTTGAATGATTTAGCAGTAAAAGGTAAAACATCACTAAGAACATTAGTTTTCGCTGGAACAGTGTTGAGCGGCTTTATAGCGGCATGGTATTACATAACTAATTTTTTTCCCAGATGAAACCCAAGTTCTTTAAAATTAAAATTCAAAAACTATTAGACAAATTACCTGTTCCGATAGATTTTAATGAGTCACAGTGGGCTATGGTAAAAGGCCTTGACCAACATAGATTTTTCGTTCACGTAGCGGCTCGGAGAACTGGAAAAAGTTTTTCAGCTTCGGTTTTAGCTTTTGCAAAACTCCTAGAGCCTGGACAACAGGTTATGGTAGTCGCACCTAACTTTAGTCTCTCAAGCATTATCTGGGATTACGTTACCGACTTAATAAAAAAGTTACAGATTGAGGTTGACCGTTTTAACCAAAAGGATAAAGTAGTAAAACTTATTAACGGTAGTGTGTTTAGGTTGCTGTCAGCGAATAATAGAGATAGTTTAGTTGGTCGTGCTGCAAACCTATTAATAGTTGACGAGGCTGCTATTATTCCAAATGATGAATACTTTACTCGTGATTTACGACCAGCCTTATCAACGTTTAAAGACTCAAGATGTTTATGGATTAGCACCCCGCGTGGAAAAGCTAATTACATGTTTGATTACTTTAACAGAGGTGATGACGCCGAATATGAAGATTGGGGTTCAGCCAAGTACACTTGGAGAGCCAATCCATTATTAAGTGAAAAAGATATTGATGAAGCAAAGAAAACAATCACTCGAGCGATGTATGCACAAGAGTATGAGTGTGAGTGGACAACCACTGAAGACCAAATATACGGCGGATTAGATGCAGAAAAGCATTGTAAAGAATTAGAAGGCAAGACTCGATATAGTGAAGTGATTGCAGGACTAGATGTTGGTTACCGTGACGAAAGTGCCTTTATTGTTTTAGGATTTGATGGTACAGACTATCATGTAATTGACGAATTAATAGAACGTGAAATAACAACAAGTGAGTTGGCAGCTCGGGTACAAGAGTTGATTGATGAGCATAGTATTGATAATATATATGTAGACAGTGCAGCTCAACAACTAAAAGCTGACTTTGCTTATGACTATGACATATATTGTGAGAATGCAGTAAAAAGTGTAAACGATGGTATCAATAGTGTGCAAAATATGATTGAAAAAGATAGACTACTTTTTGATGAGGAGCGAGCAATACACACCTTTAATGCGATGAGCAGTTATAAGTGGAACCCGAACACTGAAACACCTAAACCTGTTCACGACTGGTGTTCTCATCCAAGCGATGCGGTTAGATATGCTATCTACAGCCATCAAAAGATGAGCGCTATCGCAGTTTATGTTTAAAAATTATTTGCGTTATAGATAAAAGTATGAGATAATTTATTATGGCTAAAGAAACACCCCAATGGAGACAATGGCTGAGTGAGAAACTTAACCCTGCTCAACCAAGCATAGCGTCCTTAGAACCCTATGCATC
>MDSV01181320.1_pt1 | contig 10714 bp, 9 predicted proteins | sample 810851 | NCBI WGS metagenome assembly MDSV01 (sample SAMN05326640, study PRJNA326480) | marine metagenome | isolation source: seawater | place: Atlantic Ocean: North East | collected 2012 | reverse complement strand
TCGTCTTGTGCCATGGTGGCCGAGATTTCGCTGGCGTAAAAATCTCCATCACTCATATGCGCTACATGGCTTTTAGAATCTGGCGTCCACGCCCCCATGGAATGCGGGTGTTTGCGCGCATAATCTTTGACTGCCTTGGTTGCGCGGCGATCTGAATTGCCTTCGCGCAGCACGGGATTCACTGCGCTACCCTTCACTCGATCGTAGCGCTCCTTAATATCTTGTTCAGCATCGTTTTGTGGTTCTTCAGGATACTCGGGAAGTGCATAACCCTGCTCTTGAAGCTCCTTAATCGCCGCCAGTATTTGAGGATTTGAGGCGCTAATATTCGGCAGTTTGATGATATTTGCGGAGGTATCTTGCGTTAGCGCTCCCAGTTCCGCTAGGTGGTCGGCAATCTGCTGTTCTTCGCTGAGCCACTCGGGAAAACTCGCTAAAATGCGGCCCGCCAGGGAGATATCTCGCGTCTCCACCTGGACACCTGCAGCGTCAGAGAATGCTTTGATGATGGGTAAAAAAGAAAAAGTGGCAAGTCGCGGGGCTTCATCTGTTTCTGTATAGATGATTTTCTGCTCGGTGCTCATGTATCCCCCAATGCGCGTTTATTTTGTATAACGCCACCGCGAATTGAGCACTCTTGGGCGCTTGTGTGTGGCGTTATCCGTCTCCCACCCCCTCCGGTTTCGTACGCGCGCAATATAGACTCGCCCCGGTCGCAGTGCAACTCTAGGGCGACTCACGCAGTGCACTTTTAGTTTATTCAACGAGGCTGGTTCGCCCATTTATCCGAGCGTTCTCGGTCTTGTTCGGTGGACTCGATCCACTGGCCACCTCGAGTGCTTGCTTCTTTTTTCCAGAACACCGCGCGGGTTTTGAGATAGTCCATAATGAATTGCGCAGCGGCGAAAGCGGCGTCTCGATGCCCAGATGCTACCAGTACGAGCACGATCTGATCCTGTGGCTGTAATGTGCCAACCCGGTGAATGACTTGAGTAACAAGTAGCGGCCACCGCGATTCTGCCTCAGCAATAATGGCGTCGATGCTAGATTCCGTCATGCCAGGGTAGTGCTCAAGTGTGAGCGAACGCACCTGGCCACCATCACCGGCGTGTTTATTATGATCTCGAACTAGGCCAATGAAACTCGCGACAGCCCCTGCATCGCTGCCCCCAAGGGCTCGTACTTTTTGGTATTGGGTTGTTAAATCAAAGTCGTCTTCCTGAACGGCAATATATCGTTGGGCCATGCTTTAACCCCCGGTGACGCGAGGCAGAAAGGCCACTTCAGCGTCATGTGGCATCTCAAAGTCATCGCCACGCCAATCCTCAGTCACTAACTTCTGGTTAATCGCAATCTGTACGCCGTCAGCAAAAAGAGTGGTAACGCACTCCTTGGATAATGACTCGGTTAACTGTCCTCGAAGGGCTGCCATCGAAGTCGCTTCGATGGTCAAAGCCGCCATCCCGACTTCCTCTCGCAGCGAGGCAAAAAACTTAACCTGCAACGACATCTTGCCTACTCCATTTCCCACTCTTCCCTCCGATCTTCTCGTCGAGCCCAATTGCCTCGATGCGCATACCCTTATCGATGGCCTTACACATGTCATAAATGGTAAGACAGGCAATACTCACCGCAGTGAGTGCCTCCATCTCAACTCCAGTCTGGCCGCGCGAGCGAACCTCGGCGATCACCTTAAGCTGACGCTCTGAGAGTTCTTCGAAGCCGACAGATACCTTGGTCAGCGCCAGTGGATGACAAAGTGGGATGAGATCTGAGCACTTTTTGGCCGCTTGGATACCGGCAACGCGCGCCACAGCCAGTACATTACCTTTTACCAAGCCGTCACTTTTAATCACCGCTAAGGTCTCACTCTCCATTAACACCACACCACTGGCCAATGCCGAACGCTCGGTTTGTTCCTTCGCCCCAACGTCTACCATATTTGCCTCGCCGGCAGCATTGATATGACTCAGTTCCATCTGATTTTCCCACCTTGGTGTTACGCGGCTACGTTAACATGCCTGACCGCAAAGGCGTCCTAGGCTATCATCTTGGAATGACTGGAATCGCCATCGACAATGGCATCCGGCGATACCTTTTCATTGTGATCGATATCCTCTATGTGCAGCGCAAGCAGTCGACCATCGTTACAAGCTAATCCCCGGCACTCACCCAAAGTGATCGTGGGTATGTCAGGTGGCGTTGATTCATCGGTTGCCGCACACCTACTGCTGCAGCAAGGCTTTCGAGTGGAAGGCCTCTTTATGAAAAACTGGGATGAGGACGATGGCACCGAATACTGCACGGCGATAACTGACCTAGAGGACGCCCAAAGGGTATGCGATGTCTTAGGCATTCCACTTCACGCCGCGAATTTCGCTGCCGAGTATTGGGACAACGTCTTTGCTGATTTTCTCGCCGAATATCGCCAAGGCCGCACACCCAACCCTGATATCCTTTGCAATCGAGAGATCAAATTTACTCAGTTCGTGCGCTACGCGAACAGTCTTGGCGCCGACTACATAGCGACGGGACACTACGCGCGTCGAGATCATGAGCCTGCGATCGACGAAAATCCTCGAGACATAAAGGCGGACTCTCCGCGGGTACTTAAAGGCTCGGATGAGGGCAAAGACCAAACCTATTTCTTGCAGGCGGTACCGGCGGCGAAGCTGGCTAGTTGCCTTTTCCCCTTGGGCACTTGGCAGAAATCAGCTATACGACAGGTAGCAGAGGATCTTGGATTGCCCAACCATCGTAAAAAAGACAGCACCGGCATTTGCTTTATAGGTGAGCGCCGCTTCGACGATTTCCTAGCAAAATACATTCACGATGAGCCCGGCCCGATTAGTGACCCGCAAGGACGATTACTCGGCAATCATCGAGGGTTACACCAGTACACTCTGGGTCAAAGACAAGGCATCAAACTCGGCGGATTTGCAGGGCGGCCAGAAAAACCCTGGTATGTCATGGGCAAACAACACATGACCAATACCCTCAACGTCACTCAAAATGCGGCGGACCTGCAGGCAAACTGGTTGAGGGCAAATGAGGTGAATTGGCTTACTCCGGCGCAACTGCCGATGCAATGCAGCGCGAAAATTCGCTACCGCCAAGCGGATCAAGATTGCCATGTGAGTCAAGCTGCCGATGGCGCGCTTTTGGTGCGCTTTAATCAACCCCAGCGCGCCATCACGCCAGGCCAACACATCGCTTTTTACCTCGGCGAGCAACTGTTGGGCGGAGCGGCGATAATAATCGCAGGACCGCCTTCCCCCTATCACCGAGTACTTTGAGAGCAACGATATGACTGATGCAGATCCCGTTTTCGCCATTGGCGCCGCCGACGGCCGCTATCGCTCAAAGGTTAGCGACCTAGCTCCCATAGTCAGCGAATTTGGCTTGATGAAATATCGCGTTGAAGTGGAATGCGCTTGGGTACTTTTTCTCAGCCAATCTGCAGGCATCAAAGAATTCCAGCCACTATCTGCAGCGGATGCTACCTTTGTTCAGGCAATCGCAGATGACTTTGACAGCGCCGATGCCGCGCGAATCAAGGCATTGGAAGCCACAACCAATCACGACGTCAAAGCTGTTGAATATTTTCTTAAGGAAGCCTTTGCCAAACGCGAGGCCTTGCAAGCCGTCAACGAATGGATTCATTTTGGCTGTACATCCGAGGACATAAACAACACAGCCTATGGTCTGATGATCAAGAATGCTAAGGAAGCCGTGCTGCCGAAAATGCAGTCCTTGATCGCGAGCCTCGAAGAGCTCGCCACCAACCAAGCCGATCTACCCATGCTGTCGCGTACCCACGGTCAAACAGCTTCACCGACAACCCTTGGCAAGGAGATTAAGAATATCGTAGTGCGCCTACAGCGCCAGTGCGGACAGCTGTGCGATACGACCATTTTCGGCAAATTCAACGGAGCCGTTGGCAACTTCAATGCCCATATGGTGGCCTACCCGGACCTCGATTGGCCCGAGTTGTCACGACAGTTTATTGAGGAATTAGGCCTGACGAACAACGCGTGGACAACGCAAATTGAACCACATGACTATATTGCCGAGCTGTGTCATGTATTGATGCGCTTCAACCAGGTTCTACTCGATTTCAACCGAGATATCTGGAGCTATATCTCGATTGAGTATTTCAAACAGCGGAAGGTCGAGGGCGAGACTGGCTCCTCCACCATGCCCCATAAAATCAATCCAATTGATTTCGAAAACTCCGAGGGCAACATAGGCATTGCTAACGCCCTGCTCGACCATATGGCCAGCAAACTGGTGGTATCGCGTTGGCAGCGAGACCTATCCGATTCAACTGTGCTGCGAAACTTAGGTACCGCTTTCGCACACTGCAGCATCGCTTATCAGGCAACAGTAAAGGGTCTCTCGCGACTTGATGTGAACCCCGATACCATAGCCGCCGACCTCGACAATAGCTGGGAAGTTCTCGCCGAGGCAGTTCAAACCGTCATGCGCAAATTTTCCATGCCAGAACCCTATGAACGGCTCAAAGCCGTAACCCGCGGGCGGCGCCTCTCAGCAGAGGTTTATCAGGAAATACTGCAGGAACTGCAGCTGCCTGAAGAAGCACTGCGAGAGCTCAAAGATCTAACCCCCGCGACCTATATCGGTTGTGCGCCAGCCCTCGCCCGGCAGCGCAAGCCTTGATCACTATACGTATCGCAGATTGGGCGGAGCCTGGAGATCGAGAAGCGCTAAAAGCCATTCGCCTAGAAGTATTCGTACGAGAGCAGGGTGTGCCTGAGGGGGAGGAAATGGATGCTTTCGATAATGAAAGCACGCATCTCCTGGCAACGACTGAAAAAAACACTTTCGTGGGGTGTGCTCGCTTGATGACAACGGGACAGATAGGACGCATGGCGGTTCAACGTGAACAGCGCAGCCAAGGCATTGGCGGCATGCTGCTCGATGCGGCCATTACCGAGGCAAGGCGGCAAGGGCGGGCGCAGATATTCCTACATGCACAATGCCATGCGGAGTCGTTTTACGCGCAATTTGGCTTTCATCGCATTGGCAGCACGTTTAGCGAGGCCGACATAGCGCACATCAAGATGATATTGCAGGAGTAGAAGCACCACCAGCGGACGAATCCTTTGAGGTTCTGGGTCGTTGTCGCCAAAATGCACGATTGCCAATACGCTAATCCTTTTCATTGAAGAAGCAGCCATGAATCAAAAATACCGAAAACCGCTGACGACCACTGGCCTCGAATATTTCGATACTGAGGAAGCCGTCGAGGCGGTCAAACCCGGCGCCTATACCGGCCTCCCCTATACCTCGAAGGTGCTGGCAGAGAACTTAGTAAGGCGATGTGATCCCGAGATGCTGCATGATGCGCTCACCCAAATCATCGAACGCAAGCGCGATCTGGATTTTCCTTGGTTCCCGGCTCGAGTGGTTTGCCACGACATACTCGGACAAACCGCCTTGGTTGATCTTGCAGGTCTGCGTGATGCCATTGCAGCTAAAGGTGGCGATCCTGCTAAGGTCAATCCAGTTGTGCCTACCCAGCTGATCGTCGATCACTCCCTCGCGGTTGAACACGCGGGTTTTGAAAAAGACGCCTTCGAGAAAAACCGCGCAATTGAAGATCGTCGTAACGACGACCGTTTCCACTTCATTGATTGGACCAAGACCGCATTTGAAAACGTCGATGTGATTCCCCCTGGCAACGGCATCATGCACCAGATCAACCTAGAGCGTATGTCGCCAGTTATCCATGCCAGAGAGGGCGTGGCCTTTCCTGACACTTTGGTCGGCACCGACAGCCACACGCCACATGTCGATGCCTTAGGCGTCATCGCCATTGGTGTTGGGGGGCTGGAAGCCGAAAGCGTCATGCTGGGCCGTGCTTCCTACATGCGACTGCCTGACATCGTGGGCGTTGAGTTGATTGGCGTTCGTCAAGAGGGCATCACTGCGACAGATATCGTTTTAGCGCTGACAGAGTTTTTGCGTGAACAACGCGTGGTATCCTGCTACCTGGAGTTTTTCGGCGAAGGTGCCGACGCGCTGACCTTAGGAGATCGGGCCACAATCTCCAATATGACCCCGGAGTTTGGGGCCAGTGCGGCGATGTTCTACATCGACGATAAAACCATCGACTACCTCCGACTCACCGGCCGTACTGATGAACAAGTCGCGCTGGTAGAAACCTATGCAAAGCAAACGGGTTTGTGGGCGGACAGCATGCAAAACGCCCAATATGAACGAGTGCTGCACTTCGACCTATCGAGTGTCGGACGAAATATTGCGGGACCTTCAAATCCACACCGCCGCGTTCCAACCCAGGAGCTATCCGCACACGGCATCAGCGGCAAGGTAGAGTTGGAAGCAGGCAAAATGCCCGACGGCGCGATCATCATCGCAGCCATAACCAGCTGCACGAACACCAGTAATCCCCGCAACGTGATCGCGGCGGGCCTGCTGGCGCGTAATGCCAATGCCAAAGGCTTGACGCGCAAACCCTGGGTAAAGAGCTCGCTGGCACCGGGCTCTAAGGCCGTACAGCTGTATCTTGAAGATGCCGAATTGCTGCCAGAACTGGAGCAACTTGGCTTCGGCATTGTGGCCTTCGCCTGCACGACCTGTAATGGCATGAGCGGTGCGCTGGATCCGCTTATTCAACAGGAAGTCGTCGACCGCGATCTGTACGCTACCGCCGTACTATCGGGTAATCGGAATTTCGATGGCCGCATTCATCCCTACGCGAAGCAGGCCTTTCTCGCCTCACCCCCGCTCGTGGTGGCCTATGCCATAGCGGGCACCATTCGCTTCGACATTGAAAAAGATGTTCTTGGCGCCGATGCCGAAGGCAATGCTATCCGGCTCATTGATATTTGGCCAAGCGATGCGGAGATCGACGCCATCGTTGAACGCAGCGTCAAGCCGGAACAATTTACCGCCGTCTATGACCCAATGTTTTTGAACGTCAAAGACGTTACCGATGCAATCAGTCCGCTATACGACTGGCGCCCAACAAGTACCTACATTCGACGCCCTCCTTACTGGGAGGGCGCTCTCGCCGGAGAACGGTCGCTGACCAATATGCGCCCGCTCGCTGTGCTTGGAGACAACATCACTACAGATCATCTGTCGCCGTCTAACGCCATTTTGCTCGACAGCGCAGCCGGCGAGTACCTGCATAAAATGGGCTTGCCGGAAGAAGATTTCAATTCCTACGCGACTCACAGAGGCGATCACCTCACCGCCCAGCGCGCGACATTTGCCAACCCCAAGCTGCTCAACGAGATGGTGGTTGCAGGCGATGACGTCGTGCAGGGCTCGCTTGCTCGTATCGAACCTGATGGGGAGGTCGTTAGAATGTGGGAGGCCATTGAGACCTATATGGATCGCAAGCAACCACTGATCATCGTCGCCGGCGCAGATTACGGACAAGGTAGCTCACGAGACTGGGCAGCCAAGGGTGTCAGGTTGGCAGGCGTAGAGGCCATTCTGGCCGAAGGCTTCGAACGTATCCATCGCACCAACCTCGTTGGCATGGGCGTCTTACCGCTGGAATTCAAAACCGGCCAAACCCGTAAAACTTTCCATATCGATGGTACGGAGACCTTCAGCGTTGAAGGCATGCCAGCGCCCCGCGCGGATCTTAAAGTGATCGTGACTCGGCGCAGTGGCGAGACTGTGTCGATTCCTGTGACCTGTCGCCTGGATACGGCTGAGGAAGTATCCATTTACGAGGCTGGCGGTGTGCTGCAGCGGTTCGCTCAGGACTTTCTAGAGGGCTCCGCCTCGGCGGGCTAGGAAAGAATCATGACACCATCATATCCCGCACAAATTCGTATCCCTGCGACTTACATTCGAGGCGGCACCAGCAAGGGCGTGTTTTTTAATTTGGCGGATCTGCCACCGCCGGCTCAAGAGCCCGGTCCCAGTCGGGATGCGCTTTTGATGCGGGTGATCGGTAGCCCTGACCCTTACGGCAAGCATACCGATGGCATGGGCGGCGCTACTTCGAGCACGAGCAAAACCGTCATCGTTAGTCCGAGCAAGCAACCCGGTCACGACGTCGATTACCTGTTTGGTCAAGTATCCATTGACCAAGCGTTTGTCGACTGGAGCGGTAATTGCGGCAATTTGTCCGCCGCAATTGGACCATTTGCCATCAGTCAGGGTCTGTTACCCGCCGAGCGTGTGCCAGACAACGGCTTTGCCGAGGTTAGGATTTGGCAGGCAAATATCGGCAAAACCATTATCAACACCGTACCGATCAGTAACCGCGAGGTGCAGGAGACCGGTGACTTCAAACTTGACGGCGTAACCTTTCCTGCCGCTGAGATCGTTGTGGACTTTATGGACCCTGCGGACACCAAAGGCAGTTCGTTATTTCCCACGGGCAATTTGGTCGACATGCTAGAGGTCCCTGGCATTGGCGTCTTGCGCGCTACCTTGATCAATGCAGGTATCCCAACAATCTTTCTAAATGCCGAAGCACTGGGCTATACCGGTACAGAGCTACAGGAAGCCATCAATGGCTCTGCAGAAGCGCTCGAGCGGTTCGAGACCGTTCGAGCCCACGGCTCTGTCCTCATGGGCCTTATCGATGACGTGTCTGAAGCAGTTGCTCGCCAACACACACCCAAAGTTGCCTTCGTTGCGCCGCCGACGGCTTATGAGACCTCAAGTGGCAAACATATCGAGCCTTCCGACATCGACTTGCTCGTGCGGGCATTATCCATGGGCAAACTGCATCACGCCATGATGGGCACCGCCGCAGTGGCAATTGGCACCGCCGCAGCCATTCCTGGCACCCTCGTCAATCTGGCGGCAGGTGGCGGCCCACGCGATCAAGTGGTATTCGGTCACCCCTCGGGCACGCTCAAGGTCGGCGCTGCGGCAAAGCAACAAGACGGCGCTTGGCAAGTCACCAAGGCCAGTATGAGCCGCAGTGCGCGGGTATTGATGGAGGGGTGGGTGCGCGTGCCCGGAGATACTATCTAGGGCGCTTGCAAGGTTCTAAGCCAAGCACCTGACGCTGTGCATTAGCGGTATGTGTCTAGAAGTGTTGCTGCAAATGCGGCGCCTTCTGGATGTAATGTAGCGAACCGAGACGAGTAACCCTCTACTCGTCTCAGCAGCCTCGCTTTTTAGCGCTCAGCCAGTGGCGTAACCATTCGCGGCTCAGACCCAACATAGTCAGCACTTGGGCGAATGATTCGATTGTTCTCTCGCTGCTCCATAACATGGGCGCTCCAGCCCGATACACGGGAGCATACAAATATAGGCGTAAAGAGCTTTGTCGGGATGCCCATAAAATTATAGGCAGATGCGTGGAAGAAATCCGCGTTGGCGAAGAGCTCTTTCTCGTCCCACATGACTTTTTCAATCGCACAAGACACCGGATACAGCACAGTATCGTTTACCTGGGTTGCAAGTTTTTCGGCCCACTTTTTGATAATGACATTGCGAGGGTCCGATGTGCTGTAGATGGCGTGGCCAAATCCCATGATTTTTTCTTTACGCTCAAGCATGCCGAGCAGGCCTGACGTCGCTTCTTCTGCGGTTGCAAATTTCTCGATCAGTTCCATCGCCGCTTCATTGGCACCGCCATGTAGCGGGCCGCGCAACGAACCAATGGCGCCGGTAACGCAGGAATGCATATCGGACAGCGTGGAGGCACAAACACGGGCGGTAAATGTGGACGCGTTGAATTCATGCTCCGCGTACAAAATCAACGACACATCCATAACGCGTTTATGCAGTTCGCTAGGCTCTGTACCGGTAAGCGTCTGCAAAAAATGGCCCGCAAGCGAGTCCGCTTGGGTATCGGTATCGATCCGCACGGCGTCGTGGCTGTATCGGTACCAGTAATTGATGATGCCGGGAAGCGCACCAAGCAGACGATTTGCCACCGTTTGCTGATTTGCAAAGTCGCCCTCCGGTTCTAGGTTACCAAGCATAGAGCACCCGGTTCGCATCACATCCATCGGATGGGCTGAAGCAGGAATTCGCTCCAACACCTCTAGCAGCGTGTCCGGTAGTTTGCGGTTTGCCTTGAGCACTGAACGGTAGTCATCTAACTGACTGGCGTTGGGAAGCTCGCCGTAAAAGATCATATAAGCCACCTCTTCAAAGGTCGCATTGTCTGCTAGATCCGTAATGTCATAGCCGCGATAAGTCAGACCAGTGCCGCTCTTACCCACCGTGCACAGCTCAGTGCTACCCGCGCTTTGTCCGCGCAGACCTGCGCCCCCTAGTTTTTTCTCAGCCATAACTGTCTCCTTTGATGCGGTTACTCGACTACGCGCCTAGTCGATACGATTTGTTTTATGCGTAATAACGCGTGTTGCTTGAATGGACTGAAGCTGCGGCTCAAACCTTAGCCTGATCGGCAAACAGCTGATCCAGCTTGTCTTCGTAGGCGTGATAACCCAAGAAATCATAAAGCTCCATCCGGGTCTGCATGGTATCCACCACACTCGTCTGGCTACCCTCCTCTTTTAGTACCTGATAGACATTGAGTGCCGCTTTGTTCATAGCCCGAAATGCCGACAGAGGATACAAGGCCATGGCGATACCGACAGATGATAGTTCATCAAGGTGATACAGCGGTGTCTGACCGAACTCCGTCAGATTCGCTAATACCGGCACTCCGGCTGTTTCGACAATGGGTTTGTACATTTCTATTTCAGTCATCGCTTCGGCAAATATCGCATCTGCC
>MDSV01143244.1_pt1 | contig 10714 bp, 8 predicted proteins | sample 810851 | NCBI WGS metagenome assembly MDSV01 (sample SAMN05326640, study PRJNA326480) | marine metagenome | isolation source: seawater | place: Atlantic Ocean: North East | collected 2012 | reverse complement strand
TTATGAAAAAGTTATTTCTAATATTTTCATATTTATGTGCCTTGAATGCTTTGTCACAAGAGTGCAATATTGTTGAATTAATTCGCAGCACAGGAATTGATAAGTATTCAGATATTACATATTTGTCTATGAAGAAGCACCCTGAATTGGATGATGTGAAAAACTATTTCTTTAACACCAAAGATTGTAAGTGTTTTGAGGGAGGGTCATATTTTGTGGGTTTGAAAGATATGGGGGCTAAAAATTTGATAGTTAACCTACAGGGAGGAGGAGCATGCTGGTCAGGTTTTTTTGAATGTAAGGAAGATGTTGACATTGAGGAATTTGAAAGCGTTGAGAAAGATTTTCATAAACCGAATACAGTACTCTCATGGAATACAACTTTCATTCCGTATTGTGATGGAAGCAACTACATGGGTGATAATACGGTGGATTATGATGAAAATGGAATAACAGATCATAGTCATTGGGGAATCAGGCACCTTAGTGCTGGACTCAATCTGGCCAAATCTGAGCTGGAAGAGCCAGATAAAATTCTCATTACTGGATGCAGTGCTGGTGGATATGGTACATTTCCTGCCATGTTACTGGCAAGATTAAAATTCCCAAATGCTAGAATTTATGTGCTAAATGAAAGTGGTCCAGGTATGACTGATGCTAATAAGAATGGTATATGGGATTTGGTTAGGGAGAATTGGGGTATGGATGAGTGGTTGCCAAATCAATTTGATGAAGGTCAGAACTCACTACTCCCACTTTATAGTTGGATGCTGGGGCATGATCCCCTGATCAAGGTAGCAGTATTTTCAAGTTACCATGATGCGGTGCTGGCGAATGAATTTCTGGGCATTACTGGGACGGAATTCAAAAATCGTTTATTGAAGGATTCTGAGATCATTCAACAGGAATTTCCAGATCGGTTCAAAAGATTTTTTATTAAGGAAGACTCACATTGTGTAGAGGATTACTTTTATGAAATAGACGGAATCTCTTATGCCGAATGGGTAAGACATTTTGTAAATGATGATACTGACTGGATAGATATAATGGAATAGTATGATTAACAAAATTATTATCCTGTCGTTTATTTTGACTTCATATTTTGCATCGGGGCAAGTCCTTGTAGCCACTGAGGCAAACCATTTAATCAAAATGGCTGCTAAGGAAGTTCGGAGGTATACATACTTGAGGACAGGTAAGTTGTTAGATATTAAATCTAACATTAATATCGATAATCAAAGGATAATAGTGGGTACGCACGATGCAAAGGTTATTAGAGAATTAACGGAATTGAGAGCACCCAAGGGGGGATTTTTTATAAAATCCGTTGACTCAAAATATGGAGAAACTTTACTCATTTCAGGTGATACGAATATCAGTACACTTTATGCCGCATATCGATATGCAGAGCTTATTGGTTGCAGATTTTATTTACACGGAGATGTCATCCCGGATCAAAAAATAGGTTTAAAATTTACTGGTTTTGACGAGCAAGGTCAGCCAACAACTAAAGACGAAAGGCAGTGGGAGACTCGAGGGATTCAACCATTTCAAAACTTTCCTGCTGGATCTGTAATGTGGGGTGTTGAAGATTGGAAAATGCACATCGCCCAATTACCAAAAATGGGGATGAATTTCATAGGGCTACATACCTACATGTCGGATCCAGAAGATGATCACGTTGGAGACTATGGCCCAAATCTTAACGTTTGGATCGGTCACGAAAATGATCTGAATTCGGATGGAACTGTAGATTTTGCTTATGATGCTACTTTTTTTCATACCCATCAGAAAATCATTGGATGGGGAAAGACTAATACTTCCGATCTGAAAGGAGGAGCCAATCAGCTTTTTCCCTCTAATGGATATCCCTCCGAGATCATAGGTGAATCCTATCATACCGACCAAAGTGGGTATATACGATCTTTTAAGGAGACAGGTACACTTTTCAAAAATGTATTTACCTATGCCAATCTACTGGGAGTTACTACGGCTACCGGTGTAGAGCTGCCTTTAGGTAGGGATAAAGAATCTGGTTCAGATGATTTGGTCAATGGCGTTCCTGATGTTTTACAAGATCGGTTGATCAACGAATACGGACTGGATCCTCTCTCCGATGAAGCATCCAAAGCACTATATCGGGGCATGTATCGATGGCTGATTTATAATCAGATTCCAGTTAATTATTTTTGGATTTGGACTACTGAAATCTGGATGCCCTGGGGCGGAGCCGGACGTGATTCTGAGCGTATCCAGGCAGCCAAAGATAATCTGAAAATAGCCGTAGAGGCATGGGAGGAAATGGAAGTGAAACCTTTTGATCGATTTGCACTTGGAGGTTGGGCATTTGGAGCGCAGGGTAATCCAGACGTTTTTGGTGATATTCTTCCAAGTATTCAAGATGCTTATTCTTTCATGAATCCACCCTACAATATGAAAGGGCGACATATGAAGACTGAAGAATGGATTGATCAGGTACCAAAAGAGCGCGTTAAATGGCCTTTTACCTGGATGGAGTATGATTATTCACTCGAACAACCTTCTTTCCATATGTATCGGGTACTAGAAGATGGACAAATAGCATGGGAACAACATGCAGATGGATTTATGGGAGAGTTTTGGCGTACTCGGATGATCGGCCCACAGTTTGCCGCGGTAAAAGATCTGTCATGGGATTATTCGCTAACAGATAAAGAAATCATATCAGATCTTCCAATGAGTCATCAAAATAGAAATAAAAAAATTGATCAAATATATATGGATTGGGCGATTCACGAATTCGGTAATAACGATGCAGCAAAAAGAATAGCCTCTGATATGGCAGCTTTTGAAAAACCTGATGATAATCGCTTTATGAATGTAACTAATTTCACTGAAGGAGCAGATGATATTTATTCTCAGGGATATATTACGGGGGACGACTGGGGGAGTGATCACATCTGGGGCGCATGGGAGAATGAAGCCCCTAAACTCAATTGGATTGCTGAGTGGGAAGAATTAAGGATTACAATCGAAGGACAAGGTAATTTAGCCAGATTTGACTATTGGATGAATACTATGAAATCTTACCGTCTGATGGCTAATATATCATCAGAAATCAATCAATATAAAATCAAAACAGATAAAGGAGCGTTGGAGAGTGCTGCTGCGCATCGTTCAAATCTAGCCAGTCTCTGGGAAAAACTCATGAGCTTGTTAGTTCAGCGAGTTCATGATGAAGTAGATTTGGGAGTCATCCTCAATCTTCAGTGGCGGTCGTGGGATAATTGGATTGTAGGTAAATACGACAGGGAATTTCTGAAGGCCGGTGGACAATTACCTGCAGATCATGCCCCCTCTATGGACTATCAGGGAGAAGCTTTTATCACCTGTATGCCAATTAGAACACATATCCTAAATAAAGAAAATTATCAGGTCAAAGCAGTCATAATGGGACAAGTGAGCGAAGTTATCATTTATTATAGGAAGTTAGGTTCTGAGGAGTTTGAATCCTTACCCATGCTCCATGTGAAAAGGGGGGTTTATCAGATTCAACTATCTGATCAGGATGAAGATTTTGAATGGTATGTTAAAGCCAAAACCGATCTGGGAGATGTAGTTTATCCCGCCACCGCTGGTGCAGAAACTTCATCTCAATATCAAACAGTTATCGTATTAAACTAATGATAATGATATGTAAAATTGATTTGAGTAATCTCATGTTGCCTTTTATTGTGCTATTGGTATTGTCATGCAATCAATCCAGTGAGCCAATTGTCATTGCTACGTTTGATCATTCCCTGGAGAACTGGATAAAGGAAGGAAAAGCATTTGGTGAGGGGCCGGTAAAGGAAACTATGGGATATTATGGTGAGGCACATCTCTCAAGTCTCAATGAGCTCAATGAGCCATCCACTGGTAGACTGACCTCTCTGGAATTTAGAATAGAAAGAAATTACATACATTTTCTGCTTGGTGCCCGTGAGATAGATTTCATGAATGAAAAAGGTGACATGTCCATTGAGTTACTACTAAATGGCGAGGTAGTAAGATCAAAAAAGCCCGAAGAATTTCACGCTATGTTTCATGCTGGTTGGAATGTCTCAGAATTTAAAGGTGAGATGGTTCAAATAAGTGTAATGGATGAGGACGATCGACCTTTTGTTTATATCGATGTGGATCATATTGTACAGAATAATATTCCTTTAGAGGGTATTGTGACAGAGCGTATCATTGAGATGAGTTCAGGTACCATTAATATTCCTATCAAGGAAAATGCGCCTAGGTATTATTTTGAGATTTATGCTAATGGTGAGTTAATTAGAGCCTTTGATGCTTCCCTCGCAACAACTGATGATATTGATTTCTGGGTGAAACATGATATGTATGAATGGTCTGGAGAGCATGTTAAAATAAGAACTTATCAATACTTTGAAAATAAGTCAAAGATACTTGATAACCTTGTTGTTAGTGATGGTCTTATAGATTCTGATAATTTGTACAAGGAAAATCTCAGACCCCAATTTCATTTTACTGCCAAGCGAGGCTGGCTTAATGATCCTAATGGACTAGTCTTTCATCAAGGTGAGTATCACTTGTTTTATCAGTCTAATCCTTATGGAAATGATTATGGTAGAAATGATTATAATAAGACATGGGGCCATGCGGTTAGCGAGGATCTGGTTCATTGGAAGGAATTGCCTGCAGCCATCAATCCCGATCATCTTGGGTCGATTTATTCAGGCTCGGCTATTATCGATCATAACAACAGCACAGGATTCGGATTACAGCAAAATCTTGCGTTGGTTGCGCTTTACACATCAGCTGGAACTCGCAACCGCTGGTCTTTGGGGGAACCTTTTACCCAGTCGGTTGCATATAGTCTGGACAATGGAAGAACCTTCACCAAGTATGACGGTAATCCAGTATTTGAAAATATGGGATATATCAACAGAGATCCAAAAGTATTTTGGTATGAGGCGGGTCAGCATTGGGTGATTGTGTTGTATTTGGATCATGGGGCATTCGTATTTTTCACTTCTGATGATCTCAAAGAATGGAAACAACAAAGTACTATTCAAATTGAGGATCTTGGTATCTCGGAGGTGTCTGCATTTGAAGACTGTCCCGAACTTTTTGAATTGCCAATTGACGGAAATCCAGAAAACACAAAATGGGTATTGTATGCTGGATCAGGTGATTATGTTTTAGGTGATTTTGATGGTAAAAAATTTATTCCTAAAACAGGATTGCTAAAATATAACCACGGTGATTGTTTCTATGCCTCACAGACTTTTAATAACGTCCCACTGGAAGATGGTCGCAGGATTCAAATGGCGTGGGGCATAGTAGACTTTCCAGAGATGCCATTTAATCAGATGATGACATTTCCTGTCTCATTGACCTTAAGAAGTACAACGAACGGGGTAAGGATGTTTGCAAATCCAGTGAATGAAATTGAGAAACTGTATGACTCAATGAAATCATATACTGACATTTATTCTCAACCAGGTGAGAATTTACTTGTGGGCTTTAATAGTGGCTTATATGATATATCGATGGACGTATTATCAAGTTCACAGGGTAACATTATATTCGAGGCTAATGGAAGAGAAATCAACTTCGATTTAGATCTGCAAACGATCGCCAGCGAAGATTTGGAGATTAATTATCAAATCAAAGATGCTGAAATGAATATTCGTTTATTGGTCGACATAAAGTCCATTGAATTGTACCTGAATGATGGTGAAATTTATATACCTTTAAGAATTGATGGCAAAATCGAGTTAGAGTCGATTTCACTGACATCAGATACGCCTGTAAATATTCAGGAATTGAAAATAAGAACTCTTCGATCAATATGGAACTAAAATTCACGATGTCAGAAAAAAAAAAGTTATGAAATCAAAATTCATTATTTTATTCATCTTGATTACTATATTTGCTAGTTGTGATCAAGAAAAAAAACAGGAAGTAGAAGCAGTGACTAAACGTGTTGGTATGGTGATAAAGCTAAAAGAAGAAAATCTAGCAGAATATAGAAAGCTTCATTTAGACGGTAATACTGGAGTCCGAGATCTGCTCATTAAATATAATTTACATAATTTTTCCATCTTCCTTACTCAACTTGAAGATGGTAATTATTACGAATTTGGATATTACGAGTATACAGGTGACGATTTTGATAATGACATGAGGGCGCTTTCAGAAGAACCTCGAAATATTGAATGGTTAAAGATTTGTAATCCGATGCAGGAGCCGATAGGAGAAGCTAAGGGTTGGAAGGAAATGGAAACGGTTTACTTTAATCCATAAGAGTCTATAATGAATCACTCAGAATGATTATTAAGATCATCCTTAAATGCTGTAAAGGTTATGAGTCATTAGTTGTGGTGATTTGTTATGTAAATGTTGTATTTGCTCAAAAACCATTTCAACCTTTTAATTTGATATCCGATAAAATTAAGGGATAGGACGATATTTTACTTCTAGTAATTAGCATAGCGAGGCTTGTTGATGAAAACATAAAAAAAGGACTCCAATCTATTTTATTCGGTCATTTTTAAGGTGAGGTAATTAGTTTATTACCAATTTTTAATTGTAGATTTTTAAATCTCTGACTATGTAATCTCTTACATTTTCGGTTTCACCTCTTTCACCAGGAAGTTTAATGAAATCACTTTGACTTTGAAGTTTATTTAGAATTATCATATGAACATGATCATCCTTGTCTGAAACACCTACCCAATGAGTTGCTCCATTAGGATAATTAATATCATAAGTTCTGAAACCCACCCATCGTTTCTCTAATCCTTTTTTGAATTTCTTGACAATTTTATTGTGTACTATTTTGAATTGATTTGGATCATCAATTTTAATATCCCAGATATGTGTCTACTCATAATTTTCGTTGGTCCCCTATGGTCTGCTAAAAGCTCCGACACAATATGATTCTCCCCACTCTTCGATGTAATTATTCATTTGACTCCACCAAAGGTTTGCTTTCTCTTGAACATTTGTTCATCCCCAAAGATCTTGTCCTATTGGCCAGTATCATATCAGTCGATGTGTAATACCATTATCACAGCTTTTTCTATTACTTTGAACTCCAAAACCTCCATTAGGTTTCACATCTGTATAAAAGGTTTCAAAGGCAGTTCTAATATCACTTTTAGAGAAATCTTTCACTTTGATCACTTAAACATTAAAAACTATTATCTGAGCTAAAGGCATAGTAGCGAATAGTGAGTTAATTAATAACAAAATTATTTTTTCCATTTTTATTAATTTTTTTTAATAAAGTTTTTTCCGAATACAAAAAATACTTTTTTTTAAAATTGTAATATTTGAATATAAAAAACACTTAAAATTTTTTCACGGCCTAAGTCGAAATAGAAATCAATTTCTGGTCTATTAATTCAACAAAAAGTTATTCTCATCTTTAATCTAGGTCATCTACCGAACAGTTGATAAAATTAGGTTTGGGTTTTATCCAAGCTATTGCATCTCTGCTGAAGTTTTCACAATCCGAAACATTACTCACGTCCCAAGAATCAATATCTTGGTTAAAAGATTGCGCACCTGCAAACATACTGTTCATGTTTGTAATATTGCTTACATCCCAAAAACTAATATTTTGGTTAAAACCATCAGTTAAATAAAACATATGGGATGTATTGGTTACATTACTCAAGTCCCAAGAGCTAATGTCCTGATTAAAATAGGGGAAAGATCTTCTGGTAAAATTGATATAACTCAAATTAGTAATTCTCGTGGTCACAACGTACTTCATATCTTCATTATTCAGCACCATTTCGTATAAAATTACTGAATCAACAACCACATAGCTAAATTCACCTAATTCATATGATTCCCCGATTATAGCATTACTCGAAGCTTTAATTGTAACACCATTTTCGGCTAAGTAAATAGGTGGTTTTTTAGTTCTAATAATTGCATTTCCATCTGATGAATCAGCATTAGCAATTTTAGTATTATCATCTGTAAAAGGATCTATACTTTCTTGCCCACAATTAGTGAAAACTACAACAGAATAGATGATACTTAATAATATGAAGTCTTTGATGTGATTTTTGATGGTTAATTATTGTTAGTGACCAAAATTAATAAAACTTTTGACCCCCGATGAATTCTTTTAATCCTAAGGTATTGCTATTGTCCAATTTAATTATTTTTAAAAAGTTCTCAACTATGACAAAATTAAAAAGTTTTCAATAAGAAAAAGTACAGATAAATTGGGGTATTTTTGCTATTGTTGTAATCAGGGATGAGATACACAAGTCAAAGGAAGCGGGAGGGATTTGTGATGTTGATGATCGTGAGCGTGAGGCCTTTGGATAATTATTTCATTAATGATTTTAAAATTTTGCTTTAACCCATCTCTTGATAGATTTCATTCATCCTTTAATTTTTCATCATCCGTGATACATACTGTTTCAATACATAGTAAAAAAATCATTTATTGTAATTTTAATCTCTTTATCTTCGGAGTAGCATTAGAATTATAAATACTTTTTATTTAGTCTAAGGGTTTCTTTTTTTTTTGCATAATCAACTTATTTTTACATACTGTTTTGCGCACGTGACGGAACTGGTAGACGTGCTAGGTTGAGGGCCTAGTGGCTAATTATGGCCGTGGAGGTTCGATTCCTCTCGTGCGCACTCCCCAGGCTTTGGAAAACACTTTTTTTCCAAGGCCTTTTTAAATTTCAGAATATGAAAATGAATATACCCCTTTTAAAAAAGTTGTGTGAGACCCCAGGTACTTCCGGTTTTGAGTCTCAAATAAGAGACGTTATTGAAAAAGAAATACGGTCTTATTGCGATGAGATTTCTATTGACAATATGGGCAATTTGATTGCATTGGTAAAAGCAAAAAAAAGAGTGTCCCCGAAGAAAATTATGCTAGCTGCCCATATGGATGAAATTGGCTTTATGGTAACAAATATCGATGATAATGGCTTCATTCGATTTCACACGTTGGGAGGATTCGATCCTAAAACTCTCACCGCCCAACGTGTGGTGATCCATGGTCAGAAGTCAGTGATCGGAGTTATGGGTTCGAAACCTATTCATTTAATGAAGTCGGAAGAACGAAAAAAGGAGTTGCAAATAGAAGATTTCTTTATTGATACTGGGATGTCCGTAGCAGAGGTAAAAAAAATCATAGCTGTAGGTGATCCCATCACTAGAGAAAGAGAATTGATTGAAATGGGAAATTGCATAAATTGTAAATCGTTAGATAATAGAATATCAGTTTATGTATTGATTGAGGTGCTTAAGCAATTAGAGGAACCTCAAACAGATGTTTATGTCATATTTACAGTTCAAGAAGAGTTAGGATTGCGGGGTGCCCAAGTTGCATCACATCACATTGATCCAGATTTTGGATTGGCAATAGATACAACCATTGCATTTGATTTGCCAGGGTCACAAGATCATGAGAAAATAACATCACTTGGGAGTGGACCTGCAATCAAAATTATGGATGCTTCTACAATCTGTGATCCTAGAATGGTAAAGTATTTGAAACAAACGGCTAATGAGGCTGCGATAAATTGGCAACCCGAGGTTCTTACAGCAGGAGGAACTGACACTGCAAGATTACAACGGACTGGTAAACATGGGGCTATCGCAGGGGCTGTTTCTATTCCTACGCGTCATTTGCATCAAGTAATAGAAATGTCACACAAAGAAGATGTTCTCAATACCATTTTATTAATCAATCAATTTCTCAAAAAAATAACCAGTTTCAATTGGAATAGATAAACCAAGTTTATTGATTTTGGATTGATTTTTTTTATTCGTCAAAATCATATTTAAGCAGATTCTGATCTTCTCTATCCTTTTTCGCCATCTTCGATTTGATCCTATTCTTCTCATGTGCATAGCCATGTGTTATTTTTTCCGTTTGAGCTAATAATAATGCAGACAAAATGAAGATTATATGAATGATTATTTCAATAATGATTCCCTCACTGCTCACCTTGGTCGCAGCCTCTCTGTAATCAACAAAAGTCTTTAAAAGTTGAACACCTGTAATAGAGGCAAGTGAAGTTGCCAATTTTATTTTTAATTGTCCTGCATCTAAGTTATTTAACCAAAGGGGTTTGTCCTCATGTAAATCGACCTCCATGCGGCTCGTAAATATTGAGTATCCACCAATGGTTACAATGACTAAAAGGTTCATTACCATTGAGATGTCTACAAGGTTCAAAACACTAAGCATCATCTCAGTTTCTTGCCATGGACCCGATTTTGAACCAACTGGTTGGTTCAAAAGTCTTGTAAACATGTTGTAGAGTTCGTGAAAAAACACATATAGATAAATGAATGATCCAAAAATCAATCCACCGTACATAGGAGCTTGAACCCAGCGGCTCCAAAACATGAATCCTTCAAATAGGTTTTCTAATTTTTTTGACATAAATACAAATGATGTACTAAATTCTGTGGAAAGATAGACAAATTATTTTTTAATGATTTCAGTATTTAGAATATTAATGAGTCGAAAAAAGGAGGATCAATTTACAGGAGTTATTTTAACATATTTTATTGGGTGTATTTCTTTATTCATTTGTTTATTGAAAAATAAAGAAAATTATAGATAGTAATTGTTTGGGTTGGCATGATATTTAGATATTTTTACGGTACTCAAATGCCAAAGTGGCGGAATTGGTAGACGCGCACGACTCAAAATCGTGTTCTTTCGAGA
>MDSV01100021.1_pt1 | contig 10714 bp, 11 predicted proteins | sample 810851 | NCBI WGS metagenome assembly MDSV01 (sample SAMN05326640, study PRJNA326480) | marine metagenome | isolation source: seawater | place: Atlantic Ocean: North East | collected 2012 | reverse complement strand
TATAATGAAAGTTGGAAATTTATTTACTTATTTATTATAGTGATAGTTAGTTTAATAAGTTATTTTTTAATTTCAAATTTTTCGGGAGCTTTTAAATTTAAAGACATTAAGTTAAAATAAAAAATTTATATATGCATAAAAAAAGGGTATTTTCAGGAGTTCAACCTACAGGAAATTTACATTTAGGAAATTATCTAGGAGCAATAAAAAATTTTGTTGATTTACAAAATAAATTTGAATGTATTTATTGCATAGTTGACCTACACGCAATTACTAACCGTCAAGATCCTAAAGAATTAAAATCTAATATTTTAGAGACTACCGCTAGCTTTATTGCGTCTGGCTTAAATTCTGAAAAAAATATCATATTTAATCAAGCTAGTGTAGCTGCACATAGTGAATTAGCATGGATATTCAATTGTGTTGCTAGAATTGGGTGGATGAATCGAATGACTCAATTTAAGGAAAAAGCAGGTGTTAATAAAGAAAATGCGAGTTTAGGTCTATTGGTTTATCCTAGTTTGATGGCAGCTGATATACTTATATATAAAGCTACTCATGTTCCTGTAGGCGAAGATCAAAAACAACATTTAGAATTAACGAGAGATATTGCAAAAAAATTTAACAATGATTTTAAATGTGATAATTATTTTCCAATAGTAGAACCATTGATTCCTAAAGAATTTTCAAGGGTAATGAGCTTGAGAGATGGAATGAAAAAAATGAGTAAATCAGAAGATTCTGACCAAAGTAGAATAAATTTAAAAGATGATAAAGATTTAATTGATCAGAAAATTAAAAAAGCTAAAACTGATAATGATCCTATTCCATCGGAAATAAATGGTTTAAAAAATAGACATGAAGCTGCAAATTTAATATCGATTTATGCGAGCATAAATCAAATTGAAGTGGATAAAGTTTTAAAAGAATTTGGTGGTAAGAATTTTTCTACTTTTAAGAGTAAATTAAGCGAATCGCTTATTGAGCGAATTTGCCCAATAGGCAATGAAATAAAAAAATTATTAAAAGATAAAAATCATCTCAAACAAATTTTAGAAAAAGGTTCAAAAAAGGCGGAAATAATAGCCCAAAGTAATCTTAGAGAAATATATGAGGTAATTGGTCTAACAAAGTTCACTTGATAACAGATTTTTTGTATAATATTAAGTATTAACCATGATGGTAGAGACGGAGCATACTCCAAATCCAAATACGCTTAAATTTTTGCCTGGAAAAAAAGTTTCTGAGGTAGGTCCAATCGAATTTCTTAAAAATGATAAAAGTATCAAGGTATCACTAGCAAATAAAATATTGTCTTTAGAAGGGACGGTAATGGTATTTTTTGGAGAAGATTTCATTACTGTAAAAAAAGAGGATAATTTAAATTGGAAAGATTTAAAGCACGGCATTATTTCTGAAATTAATGATTATTATTCTAAAGGAAATGATGTAGTTGTTAGCAGAGATTCAAAACTAGAAAAGATTTTAGACAAATCTAAGTCAAACTCTAAATCTATTCAATCTAATCAAATTATTGATAAAATTAACGAAGTTTTAGATTCAAAAATAAGACCTGCCGTCGCAAGAGATGGAGGAGATATTACATTTAAGTCATTTGCAGATGGAGTAGTTACGGTTGAATTGAAAGGCAGTTGTTCGGGTTGCCCAAGTTCGATTATGACTCTTAAACAAGGAGTGCAAAATCTTTTGTGTCATTACATACCAGAAGTAAAAAGCGTGGAGGCAATTTAATAAGTGTCAAAAAAAATTGAAAAACTTTTTAAGTCATATCGAGATCAATTGCTTCATTTAGCTAAACTTTACGGTATAGTTGAAATAAAAAGTTATGCAAGGAGTTCAAAAAGACTTTCAATTTCTCAATTAGAACTATTATTAATAAAGAATAAGATTAAATTACCAGTCAATCGATCTAGTGATAAAGCAATAGCTAAGCAAGAGTTAAAAGAAAATGCGATAACAAATGTTTACTTATCAATTGCTTTCATATTTTTTATAGGATGTTTAATTACAATGAGACCGTTTATTAAAAATACGGTTAATGAAGTTAAATTCACTTATGTTGCCCAAGAGTATAAATCACCAAAAAAACAAAAATCAAATAAAACAAAGAAGATCGAAACAACTAAAAAATCAGAAACCCCTGAAGTATATGATAATACTATAAGTTTAAACGCAGAAACAACTTCAAATCTTTTTGATGATTTGGGTTATGACTTAAAAGGTGTCAGAGCCGGTCAAAAAGTAAAACCAATTTATCTTACGAAACTTCCAAAAGATCTTAAAAATTTAGGTAATACAAGTAAGAAAAGAGAATTGTTTATAAAAATTATTTTACCTTTAATACTTGATGAAAATAGTAAAATTAGTGAAGATAGAAAAAAACTCTTTCAAATATTAAGAAAAAATTTTAACACAGTAGGAGAGAGAGTTTGGCTTAAAAGAAGATTTAAAGAATATAAGATTGATGACCAAGATCTAGCGAAACTTAAAATGAGAATGGATATTATCCCTGTTTCTATTGCTATAGCACAAGCCGCAAATGAGAGTGGATGGGGAACATCCAGGTTTGCTTTAGAAGGTAACGCTTTGTTTGGGCAATGGACATGGAGTAAAAAAGGTATTTCTCCAAAAAAAAAAGACCCAAATCAAAGCCACAAAATTTTACAATTTCAAGTGCTTAAAGCTTCAGTGAGAGCTTATAAAAATAATCTAAATACTCATAATGCGTATAAAGAATTTAGAGAAGTGAGGGCACAGCTGAGAGAGGAAAATAAAAAAATTATAGGGTTAGATTTAACTAAGTATTTAGAAAATTATGCCTCAATAGGAGAAAAATATGTTTTAATTCTTGAAGATATTATTAAAAATAATTCATTAACAGATTTTGATAAAGCAGACTTGCTTCCTACAAGGTTAAGAACAGGAATTGCTTTGTAAGTATTAAGTTTTTCAATATTCTGCAATTACATATTGAATACCTAACCATCTCCATCGATTTTTTTCTGCCCAAAGAGAACAATTAATTCTACCCCTTTCACTTTTAAACTTTTCCTTAAGTAAAATTTCTAATTCATTTTTATTGATAAATTTAATATCTGATTTTCTCCAAGCATTCCCTTCATTTGAATAACATGTAATGTTTTTAACATCGATTAAATCTTTAAAAAATTTTATTTTAACTTTGGGAGGGTTTTCATTTCCCTTAATGTACCGGTCTTCCGGTGATATTTTTTCATAAGGAAAAGGTAAAGTTTGAATTATAGATTTAAATCTTTTTAATTCACCGTATTTTTCATTTATTGGAAATCTTGGTAATTCAAGAAAATCTTTACTCGAATCTATAACACCTGAATGTTGCCCAAATGCAAATTCAAAATTAAAATTAGCTACAATTTTTTTTAAAGCAGAACTATATTCTCCAAAAGGATATGAAAACAATTTAGGGGAATAGCCTAATTCATTTTTAAAAATTTTTATTGATTTTTGCAAATCATCTCTTATTTTTTTTTCATCCCAATCAATTAGGTATTCGTGCGTATGACTATGATTTCCTATAGTAGCAAAATCACTAGATCCAATCTCTTTTATTTGCTCCCATGTCATATATCCATTCTTACCAACTTCTCTGGTACTTATAAAAAGAATAAAAGGAATTTCTCTTTTTTTAAGAATTGGCCAAGCATTTAAATAAAAAGATTCAAAACCATCGTCAATTGTTAAAAGCAAATAATTTTTTTCTATTTTGTCTTTAATAATTTTATTAAATTTATCAAAAGTAATAAATTCAAGTTTTGAATTATTTATCTCATCTAAATGTTCTAAAAAAATTTCGTTTCTTATGTTTGTAGATGGATATTTATTTTCATTAAATCGGTGATACATTAAAGCTATTACACCTTTATCAGGATTAAATTCATTTAAATTCATACCAAAGGATTTACTTATTGATAATAATAGTAGTATCAATACAGATATTATGAATTTTTTATCAATTGATTGCAGCACAGACATAGGTTCATTATTTGTCAAAACTAAAAATAAAACATTTAGTCAATTATTGCAAAGTGATAAATTGAGTAATGATTTGTTGATGAAACAAATTTTAGATTTTTTTAAAGAAAACAATATAAAGTTTGGTGATATATCTGATATTTTTGTGAATCAAGGGCCAGGAAACTTTTCTGGATTAAGGGGTTCTTTAGCTACAGCTAAAGGAATAGGTTTAGCAAAAAATTTAAATTTATTTGGCTACAATACCTTTATATGGTCCTGCGCTAATTTTTTTAATAAAGAAGAATCTATTTTTAGTCTAATAAAATTTAGAAAAAAATATTTTATTAAGAAATTTGATAAAAATCTTAATAGCGCATCAAAGCCTAAAGAAGTCAATGTAGATGAAATAATTAAAAAATGTGACAATAAATTTAATGTAATTCCAAAAAATATGATTAAAGATTTTGATAAAAAAATATTAAAACTTAGTAATTTAAATATTGTTGATTTGGACCATAATAAGCTTGAATTTCTTCAATTAAAGGGCTTATTAGATAAAGAATTGATTAAACCATTATATTTAAGTTAAAGTGTTTTTGAAAATACGTATTTTGGTTATAATAAAATAATAATGTATGAGTAGTGTTATAGAAACTAAATGTATTGAAAAAGGGGTCAGACTTACTGACCAAAGGAAAATAATTGCTCAGGTTATGTCAGAATCAACAGATCATCCTGATGTAGATGAGTTACACAGAAGAGTTACCAAAACTGATTCTAAAATTAGTATCGCAACCGTTTATAGAACTGTGAAATTATTTGAAGAAGCCGGCATTGTTTCAAAACATGAATTCAAAGGCAACAAAGCAAGATATGAAGAAGCTACACACGAACACCATGATCATTTGATCGATGTAAACACTGGAGAAATTACCGAATTTGTAAACGAAGATATTGAAAAACTACAAAAAAAAGTTGCAGAAAAACTTGGTTATAAACTAGTCGATCACAGATTAGAATTATATGGTTCAAAAATTAAAAAATAAAAAACTTGTCTAAAAAAATATTTATCAAAACTTTCGGATGCCAAATGAACGAATACGATTCAAATCGTATTTATGATTTAACTTCAATAATCGGTTATGATAAAACAAATATAAAAAAAGAAGCTGATTGTTTTGTTTTAAATACTTGTCACATACGAAAAAAAGCAACCGAAAAAGTTTATGATGAAATTGGAAGAGTTAAAAAAGATTTTAGAAATTTAAAAAAACCATTAGTAGTTGTTTCTGGATGCGTGGCTCAAGCTGAATCAGAAGAAATGATAAAAAGAGAGCCATATATTGATATGGTAATTGGACCTCAGTCTTACCATAAAATTGGGGATTTCATTTTAGATTATGAGAGAAAAAAAAAGAAGATTAATGAAACTAAATTTGACGTAATTGGGAAATTTGATGAATTAAAAAAAATTTCTAATTCACAAAATAAAATTTCTTCATATTTAACCATTCAAGAAGGATGTGATAAATTTTGTCATTTTTGTGTAGTCCCGTACACAAGAGGACCAGAGTATTCTAGACCTTTTGAGCAAATTATCGATGAAGCAAGCAATTTAGTAAAAAATGGGGCCAGGGAAATTATTTTACTTGGGCAAAATGTTAATGCTTATAGTTATGATAAAAAATATAGACTTTCTTCTTTAATAAGAACATTAAATAAAATTAAAAATTTAAAAAGAATCAGATTCACAACTTCTCACCCAAAAGATATGACCGAAGATTTAATTGACTGCTACAAAGATTGCGAAAAACTTATGCCTTTTTTACATTTGCCTGTTCAAAGTGGGTCAAATAAAATTCTTAAATTAATGAATAGAAAACATGATAAAGAGTATTACATGTCAATAGTTGAGAAATTGAATAAGGTTAATGATAATATTAAAATTTCAAGTGATTTTATTATAGGTTACCCTGGTGAAACCGAAGAAGATTTTGAAAATACGATGGAACTTGTAAAAAAAGTAGGTTTTATTAATTCTTACTCGTTTATTTTTAGTCCAAGACCAGGGACTCCTGCAGCTACAAAGAAATTAAATAATTTAAAAGAAAATGAAATAAGACTTAAAAAAATACAAAATAAACTAGAAAATTTTCAATATGAAAATAACAAAAAATACATAAATCAAAATTGTGAAGTGCTAATTGAAAATAAACTAGATAACCAAGAAAAATATTTTGGTAGAACTAAATATATGACACCAGTGATATTTGACGCTAAACAATGTAAAATTGGAGAAGTTGTAGATATAAAGATTTTATCTTTTAATCAAAAGAATTTGTTTGGCATATATGAATCTAATAAAATAAAAGCAGCGTAATTTTTGTGAAAATAAATAGACAAAATAATGATGATAAAGAGGTAGCAATAACACGAGGAGAAGGCGATTCAATTAATGTCCGTATATTTAATAATAAAATTTTAATGGGAATAGTTGGGTCTTTCGATAATAATCTTAAAGAATTGGAAAAAATTAGCGGTTCAAAGATTTTTTTTAGAGGTAATTCAATCGCAATTAAAGGTGAAAAACATGCAAATGAAAAAGTTAAGGATGCAATTGAGTACTTAATTAAGCGTTTTAGATCTGATAAAAAAATAGATGGAAATGATGTAACTACATCGTTAAATAAAGTTATGGTACAAGATACAAAAACTCAATCTACTATTCAGTCCTTAGGAGAAGTAATTAAAACTCCAAAAAGGTCTGTTATACCAAGATCAATAAAGCAAAAAGAATATGTAAGATCACTTAAAACTAAACAAATAGTTATGTCATTAGGCCCAGCCGGGACTGGCAAAACTTATTTAGCAGTAGCAGTAGCTTTATCTATGTTGTTGGAAAAAAAAGTTGAGAGGATAATTTTATCACGCCCTGCAGTTGAAGCTGGCGAAAGATTAGGCTTTCTTCCCGGAGACATGAAGGAGAAAATCGATCCTTATCTAAGGCCTTTATATGATTCTTTATATGATTTATTGGATTATGATAAAATTCAAAGGAAAATTGAATCTGGTTCTATCGAAATAGCGCCATTAGCTTTCATGAGAGGACGTACTTTAAAAAATTCATTTGCCATTTTAGATGAAGCTCAGAATGCAACAGAAACACAGATTAAAATGTTTTTAACTAGAATTGGAGAAAATTCGAAACTAGTCGTAAATGGTGACCCGTCACAAGTAGATTTACCAAATAAAAATCAATCAGGGCTAACGAAGTCACGCAATATAGTAAAAGATATTAAAGAAATATCGGTTATAAATTTTGACCACCAAGATGTAATGAGACATCCTCTGGTAACAAAAATTGTAGAAGCTTATCAAAAGAATACCGATGATAAGGGTTAATGTTGAGATAAATAGTAAATCTTGGCATAAAAAAATTAAAAATCCTAAAAAATATTTTTTTAAGAAGTTAAAAAAAATTTCTAAAATTGTTAAATTTTTTAAAAGAAAAAATACAACTTTTACTATTTTACTAACAAATTCTTTAAATATGAAAAAGCTTAACAAAAAATTTAGAAATCAAAACAAAGCGACCGATGTTTTATCATTTCCTTTTTTTTCCAAAAGTAATTTAAAATTTATTAAACAAAAGAAAATTTATATAGGAGATGTAGCTATCTCTTATGAGATTATTAATTTACGGGCAAAAAAAAATGATTTTCTTTTAGAATTCGATAAGGTTTGGGTTCACGGGCTTCTACATTTGATAGGTTATAATCATATTAAAAATAAAGATTACTATAAAATGGATAATGTTGAAAAAAAAATCTTGAATTCAATTAATTAGTAATGAGGATTTGGATTTGATCAATTTATTGAATAATAAATTATTTGTTATATTTTTTGCTCCTTTTTTGCTTGGAGCAATAACGATTCTTGGCTTTGCTCCATATAATTTAACATTTATAAATTTTTTCACATTTCCTATTTTACTATTTTTGGTTTTAAAAGTTAAAAAAAATACAAAATCTAAATATAGAAGTAAAAAATCCAAAAGATATTTTTTCTATTTAGGATGTGCTTTTGGTTTTGGTTTTTTTTTATTAGGCAATTATTGGATTACTATATCGTTAACACATGACGATATGTTTAGAGGATTAATTCCGTTTGCTCTTATACTGATTCCTCTTTTTCTATCTTTATTTTTTGGTTTAGCAATTTTATTTGTAGGTGTTTTTGCAAAGAATAATATTAACTTTATTATACTTTTTTCTTTAGTTTTTTCTATTTTTGAATTTTTAAGAGGAAATTTATTAACCGGATTTCCATGGAATTTAATCTCATATACCTGGTCATGGTCACCTGAAGTTTTGCAAATATTATCTCTCATTGGTGCATATTCATTAAGTCTTATTTCAATTACATTATTTTGTATTCCTTTCCTTTTTTTTCAAAGAAATATTTTTTTAAAAAATATTATTTTTTCTTTATCTTTTTTTATAATTTTTATTTCAATTTATTCTTACGGAATATTGAATATTAAAAATAGTGATTATAAATTTGATAAAGAACTAAATGTTAAGATAGTGTCACCAAATTTTTCACTTAAGGATTACAACACTCAAAGTGAAGAATCTCAAATTAAACGGCTTATTAAAATTAGTGATCCAAAAAAAGATAAAAAAACTCTGTTTATTTGGCCCGAAGGAATATTTTATCAATCTTATTTAGAAGATATTAAAAAATATCAAAATTTATTTGAAGATAGATTTTCTAAAAATCATTTAATTATTTTAGGAATAAATAATTTTACTAAAGATTATAGTTCAGATAATCAAAAATACTATAACAGCTTAGTTGTCTTAAATCATAAATTAGAAATTTTATCATTATATAATAAAGTTAACCTTGTACCATTTGGTGAATTTTTACCTTTTGAAAAATTTCTATCTAGGCTAGGGTTAAAAAAAATAACTCCAGGGTATAGTTCATTTTCTCCTGGGTATAGCAGAGAAATAATAAATTTAGGTGAAGGCTTTAATAAAAAACTAATTCTTCCATTAATTTGTTATGAAATAATTTATCCAGCTAAGATAAAGAAAAAAAATCAATATCCGGATTTAGTTATTAATATTTCAGAAGATGCTTGGTTTGGTAAATCAATTGGTCCTTATCAACACTTCACCAAGGCAATTTATCGTTCCATCGAAGAAGGTGTTTTTATTGCCAGATCAGCTAATAAAGGAATTTCTGCTTTTATTAGTCCCAGTGGCGAAATACTTAAATCGCTTAATACGGGAGAGTCAGGCAGTATTATGTTAAATTTTCCTTATTTTAATAGCTCTACTTTATTTTCAATTTATGGAAATAAAATATTTTTTTTAATAATTTTCTTGTATATATTCCTAGCTTTAATTTTTAAAAAACTAAAAATTTAATGAGTAAAAAATCATATTTATTTACAAGCGAGTCAGTTTCAGAAGGTCATCCAGATAAGGTTTGTGATCGTATATCGGATATGGTCGTAGATACTTACTTATCAAAGGAACCCCTTTCTAGAGTTGCTTGCGAAACCCTAACTACAACAAATAAAGTAGTTCTAGCTGGAGAGACAAGAGGGCCTGAAATTAAGAAAGATGAATTAATTGAAAAAGTTCGGACGTGTATCAAAGACATTGGGTATGAACAAAAAGGATTTCATTGGAAAAACTGTAGCGTAGATGTTCATTTACATTCACAATCTAGTGATATTGCTATGGGTGTTGATTCAAAAGGAAATAAAGATGAGGGAGCTGGTGATCAAGGAATAATGTTTGGGTATGCCTGTAATGAAACTGAAGTTTTAATGCCTGCACCAATTTATTATTCTCACAAAATTTTAGAACTAATGGCAGCTGATAGGAAAAATGGAAAAGCAGATAAGTTAGAACCTGATTCAAAAAGCCAAGTAACATTAATGTATGAAAATGGAAAACCAGTTAAGGTAACTTCGGTTGTTATTTCGACCCAACATTCGCCAAAAGTTAATCAAGCTCAAGTTAAAGAAATTGTTAGGCCGTACCTAGAAAAATCTATTCCTAAGGAATTATTATCAGGATTAAAAGAAGAAGAATTTTATGTAAATCCAACTGGTCAATTTATTATAGGTGGACCAGATGGAGATTCAGGTCTAACTGGAAGAAAAATTATCGTTGATACTTACGGTGGAGCCGCACCTCATGGAGGAGGAGCTTTCTCTGGAAAGGACCCAACTAAAGTAGATAGGTCTGCTGCATATGCAGCAAGGTATGTTGCTAAAAATATAGTTGCCTCAAAAATTGCTGATAAATGTTTAATTCAACTAGCATACGCTATTGGTGTTTCAAAGCCATTATCAATTTATGTGGATCTTTTCGATGGTGATAATGAAAAATCCAAACATGTTGAAAAACTAATAAATGATAATTTTGATTTGAGTCCAAGAGGAATTAGAGAGATGTTAAAATTAAATAAACCAATATATGAATGTACCGCAGCATACGGCCATTTTGGAAGAAAACCAGGGTCAAATGGTTCTTTTTCTTGGGAAAAAACAGATAAAACTGAAGTTTTTAAAAAGTAGAACTTGAAAAAAGTTAAAATATAAACTACATAATCCCTAAGTTACCTGGAAATTCACAAATGGGCTTTTGCCCATTTTTTTTTAGAAGAAAGGAAATTG
>MDSV01225686.1_pt1 | contig 10715 bp, 7 predicted proteins | sample 810851 | NCBI WGS metagenome assembly MDSV01 (sample SAMN05326640, study PRJNA326480) | marine metagenome | isolation source: seawater | place: Atlantic Ocean: North East | collected 2012 | reverse complement strand
GCCACTCCGATCACGAGAAGAAGCAGAAAAGCTTCAAACGTATTATTCTTAATCCAAGATCCCATTAGTCTTTACGGTTCTGGTTTTACTTAACTCTCTCCCTATTTGATTTGGATGGGATTCTTCAGCGGTAGAATCATGACAAACTGCTCCGCCAGTTTATTCGGATCGGTAATCGTGTTGTTCAATACCGGTAGAATATCACCATCAGCCAGATCAGCACTACTGGAGTCAGCTGGATTCTGCTTAAAAGAAAACAGGGCTCCATCCTCATCCTGCTTCGCTCGGATTCTGTCCACGATTTTAGTCACTGCCTGGGCATCCGACTTCCAGAAGCCCGTAACCCTGATGACGTTAATTGCTTCCTGCGGAGGCTCGGGAGCTACAGGTCCTTTCTTCTTTCCTCGCCTCGAGGGAGTAGCCGCTGCGGAGGAATTCGATTTCAGGTTGTCCAGAGAGCTCTCCCCATAGGCAGCCTTGGAGAAGCCCTGCTTGACCCGTGCCTCCCCCGACTTTGGATCGCTGGTCTTATAAAGGCCCATCGGCTCAAAATCCGTAATCCAGACGTCCTGATCATTGAAGTATGACTGCACCTCGGTGAGAACACCTATCCATCTCACTCGAGCCACCTGCTGATCCGCGTAGGCTTCAGCCAGGTCCGCCAGATCTTTCTGCCTTTTTGTCTCCCGGTCGATCTTTCCTCCTGGTCCTGCAAATTTTGCCTTCGTCTGTGCCATCGCCTTTTCCTTGGCAACCGCATCGGTGGCAAGGACCGACTTATTTGCCGCCCAAAACCCCATCGCGGTCATCGCAATGACCGCAGAAGCGATGAGAATGGGCTTCCGCTGAGCAGTCGCTCTTTCGGTAGCAACTGCGTCCGGAACCAGATCAATGCTGACCGGTGCCCGACCTACTCCTCTGAGCGCGAGACCAACTAGCTCACCAATCATGTGCGCTTCACGGCCGAGCCCTTCCACATCGATCGATTTGCCAACGGTGACTCGCTGGAGAGGATTAAAAATCTCAATCGGCATCCGCAGCTTCTCTTCAAGGAACTCAGGGAGGTAGGAAAGATTCGCTCCTCCGCCCGCAAGATACACCTTGGTCGGCATGCTTCCCTCCTGCTGGCTACGATAATAACTGTTCGTTCGGGCGACCTCTGCAGGCAACCGGTTCAGCGAATTACGGATCACGGTAGCAAGCTGGGCGCTTGCTTCATCGAGCTGGGAGGTATGACCACTCCCAAGAGAAACAATCCCGTTACTGACTTTCTGATTCTCCGCCTCCGCGAAGGAGATATTGTATTCCTTGGCGATCGCGGTAGTGACAGATGACGAGCCCACCGCAATGCTGCGGGTGAACAGTTTGCTACCCTCCACGTATACAAGGTTTGTCGCTTTCGCTCCGACATCCATCAGAAGCACAGGAGAGTCCTCGTTCGGATAGTTGTAACGAAAGGCGTTGTAGAGCGCCATTGGGGCGGCATCCACTTCGCGAGTCCCGATCCCCGCCTGGGCCACGGTCTCATTAATTTCGGTCAGCGCGTCCCGCTTGATTGCAACCAGAACAACTTCTTTTTCAGGACTGGAGGACTCCATCCGAGCCCAATCCCAGACCACTTCCTCGATGGGAAACGGAACATGCTGCTGGGCTTCAAATTTGACCAATTCCTCGACGTTATCCTCGTCAAGAGGCGGCAGCTTCATGAACCGGGTGAAAACCGACTGCCCGGACATGGAGTAGCGAACCTTTTCCCCCCGCACCTTAAGGGCGGCCGCCAACTCTTTGACCGCAAGAGTAATTTGCGGGAGGCGCGTGAGATCCTGAGAGGGGTCTGCAAGAATCGTCTGCGAGCCGTATGATTTTAAGATCAGCCCTCCGGACTTGGAGGGGTCAAAGACCGCCATGGAAATACGTTGCGATCCTATGCTCAGGGCAACTGTGCTCTCTGCGTCAGCCATGATGTGTATTAAAAAAGGTTTTGGTAATGCAGCCCGGCGGGCTGATGGGGTTTAGAATGTGTGTGAGATGGATACAGCTCGCCTTTGGTCAATCCGCTCGAGGCTCTAGCCCGGCTCCGACTCAATCTCGAGGTAACGATCCCACCAGAGAAACTTGAAGGGAGTTTCGCTTTTGTCGAGCAGTGGATACTTGTTGGTGCGCTGCATCGTTGGAGACTGCCACCACGGCTTACTGATGCTTCCTTGCGAGGTAAACCGGGCTGGGGCTGAGGCGCCAGCAACAGTAATCTCTCCACCCACAGCGGTGATCGAATTCTTACCTGCACGTTCGCTGCCAGTCAGACGCTTGATCGTGGCCGGAGAAAGGTAACAGGACAGATAAAAATCCTCGTCGAGCGGGACGTTGACGTGAGTCACCTCTTTCTCCATCAGAAAATATTTTTGTCCGGCCTTATCGATCTTGTTTTCAACGGCCACAAACCAGCGCACAGTGAGGCGATCGACGTGACCATCGCGAGGGGCAGAGCGACCTGGCTCCAACTTGACCTTTACCTCAACCTCCAACCAGTCCTTCGGCTTCCAGCTTTTCTTGCCGGTGTTTCCGCCGACGCTCGGCGATTGGAGGTCCTCGAAGGTGGGGTCGGACGCTTCAATTTTCTTCACTGTTTGTGCCATGGCCGCGGGTGCGACAACCACCGCAAAAAATGCCAGCGAAAGACGAACAAATGGGAGCAGGTATCGGGATGATTTCATGATGGGCGCATCGACGGGGGGCGACCCTAAAAACGCCTCACCTTTTTGGCCAGCAGAATTCTCTGTAAGGAGCACCACGCACCGACGTATTTACATGGTTATGCCCGCAGACTACCCAAACCGCCCTTGCAACTGAAGGCGGTTGGCATCAGAAGAGATCCGCAAATTACCGGATTATGGAGAACCTTGCCACCTTACTGCAAAGCCGCCAGCCCCTTGTAGTGGGGTCCGCCGGCAGTGAAAAGGCTCTGGAGACCCTGTATTCAGAGGAGGACTGTGATTTGATCGAGCTGCGTCTTGATAGCTTGGGTAATGGCGACAGCGTTCATCATTTCGCCCGCAGACAGAGGCTTTCTCTGCCCCTTCTTTTAACCGCTCGTCACCCCGATGAGGGAGGTATGAACCAGCTCTCGATCCGTCAAAGAGCCGAAATACTCTCAGAATTTCTCCCAGCAGGAAGGCTTCTGGACCTCGAATTACGGTCCTTGGAAGAATTAGGAGACATCTGGGAAAGGGCCGCTGAAATTGGAATGGTTCGGATCGCCAGCTGGCACGATTTCACACAGTGCCCATCCCGCGAGCAGCTGAGGGACATCGTGGAGGAGATGGCAGGTGCCGGTGCCGATATAGCTAAATGCGCCTTCACACTTGAAGCACCCTCTGATTTTCAAAGAATCGCAGAAGCCTTGGAAGATGCCCCTTTGCCGCTGTCCATTATGGGAATGGGCACCCTTGCACCGGCCTCGCGGCTTTTTGCCACTCATCTTGGATCAATTCTAAACTATGGGTATCTCGGGGAGTCAGCCACTGCACCCGGTCAATGGCCGGCAAAACTCCTGCGAGAAGCGATCTCATGCTCGGAATCGTCCTGATTCAAAGCGCAGCCTAAAAGCAGGGCCCACTCTCCTGCACCAGCTAGCCCCGATCATTCCTCTTCGAGGGGTTGATCCACAATCTCGATAGGAGCGTCAGGCAAGGCTTCAAGGAAGGTTTTCCCATACCTCCGAGTCACAACTCTGTTGTCAAGAATCACAACCATTCCGCGGTCACGGGAGGACCGAATCAAACGACCCACTCCTTGGCGCAGTTTAATCACTGCTTCGGGAACGCTGTAATTCATAAAGGGGTTTCCACCCTTCTCTTCAATGCGCTCGAGTCGCGCAGCCGTCAACGGATGATCAGGGACGGCGAAAGGCAGCCGAGTCACGATGACGTTGGAGAGCGCATTACCCGGAACATCTACTCCGGTCCAAAAGCTATCGGTTCCGAGAAGCACGCTCCGCTCATCATCCCGAAACTCTTGGAGAAGACGATGGCGGGGATACTTTTTTCCCTGAATCAGAAGCTGCCAACCCTGCTCCCGACAAACACCCTCGATCTCCTTGGCGACCAACTGAAGGCTCCGGTAGCTGGTGAACAACACAAACGCTCTTCCATCACTCTGATGGAGGAAACGCTCGATCCACTTCGCCAATGCTTCACCATATTCTGCCGATGTTGGATCGGGCATCGATTTAACGACGTGAATATTCATCTGCTCCCGGTAATTGAACGGGCTACCGATCTGAAGAGCCTCAACCTGCTCTCCCCCAATACGCTGCCGAAAATAGCTCAGATCGGGATCACCAGTACCAAGAGTCGCACTTGTTAGCACTGCAGTCTTACCCTCCGCGAAAAGGAGTGGCCCGAGGCGTTCAGCCACATCAACAGGAGCAGCTCGCATCGCGTAGGAAGTGCGTTCGGCGCCTCCGGCCTCTACCCAGTAAACGCACCCCTCATCCTCCTGGTCCAAGAACATCCTCATTGTCGCGTGAGCATCCCGGATGCGTCGCGTCCCCTCCTGAACTTCAGCCCGTGTCGTCTCGTTTTCGATCGTGTCGGCAAGTGAGCCCAGATCGGAGCAGAGCTCTCTTAAAGGCTCAGCGAGAGTGTTAGGCACAACCTCAGGCTCCCGAACCCGGAACTCCCGGCCATGATCGCCAAATTCGCTGACCTCCCCCAGTAAATCAAAAAACTCCTCGGATTCCGCCAGGGCACGCTCGACTGCCGCCATGGCCTTGCCTGCACCCAGGCTCCTGAGCAGGCCTTTCCTCGAGCGGGGGTTATGCAATCGCTGGAGATCAAAGCGCAATCCAGCCTGAGTCAGCCTCAGTCCCAGCTGGTTGGACGCCACGGACTCCAGGGTATGAGCCTCGTCGAAGACCACAAAATCATCTGGGAAGAGGTAGCCATCGTGCTCAAGCAGGTTTTCGATGTCTAACAGCGAGAAAAAGAGAGTGTGGTTAATCACAACTACCTCAGCATCAGCAGCTTCCTTCCTTGCTTCTTGAAAAAAGCAATCACCCCTCGCCCCGCAGGACCGCGTAGAGCAAATTTCTGCCTCACTGCATACCATCTGCCAGACTTTCGGGGTTGGTTGAAAGTCCATATCGCTCAATGTTCCATCCTGAGTCGTCTCAAACCATTTCCAGATTGCTTCCAATTCGTCTGATTCACTGCTGGAAAACAGGTCTCCAGAGTTCATGCGGGCCTGTTTAAGGCGAGCTGGACAGACATAGTTTCCCCGGCCCTTGAGGAGCGCAGCCCGAAAAGGCCTTCCCGCCAGCTTACGAACCAAGGGTAGGTCTTTCCTGAGAAGCTGCTCCTGCAAATTAATCGTATGGGTCGAAAAGACCGCCTTTCTACCCGATTCAAGGCCGTAATGCACCGCGGGCAGCAGATAAGCCAGCGACTTCCCTACCCCCGTCCCCGCTTCAACCACCAAGGAACTCTCCCTTTCAAGGCTCCGACCTACGGCCTCGGCCATTTCCTGCTGCTCCGGACGGTATTCAAAATCTGGAGATCCTGCGAGCAGACCATTCTCTGAGAAAGCGCTTCTCATCTCAGCTGCCAATGATTGGCCGCTATCCATACCAGCAGGAAGTATCATCGGGACATGATTGAAGCCTCACGGCGTTCTTCGACCTCCCAGCATTTCTGTTTCCACTTCATCTCTCTTCTCGACGGCGGGGTGGTTTTATCTTCACTGTTCCCAACAACCAATCACCAATCGAGATCCCTTCTCCGCTTTCCAAGTTTGCTCCCTGCCTCGTTCTGACGCTACTCGGAGCCCTCGCGGCTTTTGGACTGGTTTCGCGGGAGGCCGCGGCCGTGAGCATCCACCTCCTCGGCTTCCCGGATAGCGACCAAATTACCCTCGAGCTTCGCCCGCTCCTCCTTGGTCTACTTTGCTTCCTTCCTGCAATCGCCGCGCTCTGCTACGGGATGGCCAGCGCGCTTGATCGATACCTGGCCCGCCAAATGTTGGGGGCTGTGTGCATTTGCTCCCTCGCCCTGCTGATCATCTATGTTCTTATCGATCTGAACGACAACATCGACAACTTTCAGAAGAGCACGAATATCGGCTCGTTCCTGCTTCAATATTACTTTGTCATTCTACCACCCGTCTTTGTTCTTCTTATCCCATTCGGCCTCCTCCTTGGATTGCTCTACGCGCTTGGTAAACTTTCGAGTAACCATGAGATCATTGCCATGCTCCAGACCGGCCGAAGCTTGACTCGCGTCATCATGCCCCTTGGAGCAGTAGGATTATTTTTCAGCCTGGCATGCCTGCTCTTGAACTATCACTGGGCACCATGGGGAGAGGGCTATCAGGAGGCCCTCATTGAATTCGCCAAGTCAGGATCCAAGAGCCAAGCACGCAACGTTCTTTACGTCCACCGCGATGCAGAACGAACCGTGGACCGCTCATGGCTGGTCGGAAGTTTTCCCTACAATTATACTCCTGATGACCCAATCCTCGATGTGGTGATTCGCAGTAAGGACGAGGACGGCCCCTCGTCCGTCCTCTACGCTAAATCAGCAACATGGTCAGCAGGCTCCGGAACATGGGCATTCAAGGATGCTGTACGTCTCGATTTGAGGTCTCGACTCGATGATGGATCCCTTTCTGAAAAGTTCGAAACCGACCTTCCCAGCCCCTACCTTGTTGAAAACTACCCCGAAACCCCCTGGCAGATCGTCACCCCAGGGCTAGAGAAGAATTATCTGGGAATTCCTGAACTCAAAAGCTGGCTGCTCCAGCACGAGGGTGACGTGTGGGCACCCCGGCGAGCTTACCTGACACAATGGCACTACCGCTGGGCTCAGCCTTGGATTTGTCTTGTTGTCGTCCTGCTGTCTACCCCCCTTGGCATCGCCTTCACGCGCCGGGGCACCGCAGGCGGAGTAGCCATCGCAGCCTTTCTCATTGGCGCGATGCTCCTTTGCTCCGAAGCGTTCCTAACTCTAGGAGACGCGGGACAGATCACACCGTTACTGGCGGCCTGGGGAACAAACCTGATTTTCACAATCATCGCCCTGCTTCTCCTATGGCGAAGACTGCAGGGGCGACCGATCTACCAAGCCATCCTGAGTCGCACCCCCCTTGGACCTGGAAGCTGAACTCCAGTCTACTTTCCCTTTGCACCTCATCATATTTTCCCTTCAATTTACCAATGCCCATGCGCTATGACGCTCGGGACTATCTCTCTATCTCACCATGTCAAAAGCTGATTCCTGGCACATAAAATCCCGTGCACATCAATGTTCGATTTCAGAAAAGCCCTTCACGGAGGGAGAGGTTTTTTTTACAGCCATTTTTCCCGACCCGGAACTTGATGGTTATCTGAGATCTGATTTTTCGCAGGAGGCGTGGGAGTCCCGTGAGAACGAGCCCCCCCTCCCTTTCTCCTTCTGGCGCACCGTCTACCGACCACCCGAGGTCGAAGCTAAAGTCACGATCGTAGACAAGGATGACCCCGAGTCTCTCCTGAAAATGATGATCGAGCAGGACGAGGCTCACACTGAAAACACCCGCTACATCCTCGCCATCATGCTCGAGCGAAAAAAGATCCTCGTAGAGACGGACTCACAGAAAACAAGAACCGGCCTTATTCGCATCTATGAGCATCGTCACTCAGGAGAAGTCTTTATCGTAAAAGACCCCCTGATTCCTCTTCGGGAAATTGCGCCTATCCAAGAAGAGGTTCAGAGAATGCTTTCCCCGGACGAAGAGACGCCTGCCAGCGAGGAGGCACCCGCCAGCCAGGAGGAGCAACATACCGCTTCATCTGTGGAGCCGTAATTTCGTATGCAAGCCGACTCCTCTCATCCAGACCCAGCGACGACCAAGGCCTCTACACTTGATCGGGCGATGAGGCATGGCCCCGTCGACTACGAACAGGCCGCCTCTCTTATCGGTACACTCTGTCAGAAAGCGGCCCGGGCACATGATGAAGGCCTGGCTTACGGCGGGCTCTCTCCTGCCAGCGTCACCATCAACCAGAACCTCGATCTTACTATCACGATCGAACCTCTCAAAGGCCCCCTCGAAGACATCGATCACGTAGCGACAGACTACATAGCTCCCGAAGTTCTTGCCGGAGGTCCCTGCACTCCCAGAAGCGATGTCTACTCCCTCGCCCGCATTCTTTATCGACTAATCACCGGGGCAACCCCCGAGGGAAACAGCCCCCCTCCACCCTCAAGCATCTCAAAGACACCCCTCGTTCTGGATACCATCATAAAGAGAGCAACCTCTATTGCTCCCAATGATCGCATCTCCTCTGCAGAGAAACTCGGTAACGACCTCCGACAGACTGCACAAACCCGCCCTGCTATCAAGGGCCCCGAGGCCCCGATCACTCCTATCCGAAGATCCCATGAGATCGCCGCAACCCCGGCCCAACACCGGGAGAAAACCAACCCGTTAATTCCCTGGGGCATTATCACCAAAACCGCTCTCGCACTCGTCCTGCTCGCACTTGTTGCTACTTTGGCCTCACGGTTCGCGAGCGAGGACAAAGAATTGCCCTCCCGCCAAACTCAAGTCTCAAATCAAACCCGGGAACTTGCTGAACGCCCGGATCCCTTTGCTAAAAACCCAGCACCTCGCAAATCCGTTCCGGATCGCAACCCTGCACTCCGTTCAAAACCAGCACCTCGCGAACGACTTAAGGACTCTCTGGCCAGATTAAAAATAGCCCTCGCCTCGGGGGACCGGAGCGAACTGCCTCCGGAAGCTGTCCGGCGGAACGATAGCTCCTACGCTCTCTGGGAGCGGACCATGACATGGAAGGAGGCCAAGGCCTTTGCTGAGGCCCACGGAGCACATCTTGCAATCCTCAGGGAAAGGAAAGACCGCGAGTGGGCCAAAGACCGATTCGACATGCGCTACCCAGCATGGCTTGGGGCAGGCAAGGGAGCCAATGATCAATGGTATTGGCTCGATGGAACCGCTCTGCCAGCCGGACGCTCTGTGGGAAAAGTGGAAGACTGGCACCTCGCACTGAACGAAAAAGGGATTCTCATGCCTGCAAACCCCGAAAGAAAGTGCGACGTCCTCCTTGAGTGGAGAGACGATGGCGATAATCCCGGCACGGAGCAGGAACAACTTCAGAGAGCCAAGACCCTCGCTTTGTCCGGGGACCGGCCAAGCCTCTTCCGAGGAGAAGGCCTTCCGATCGGTACTCGCTCATTTGGAGGCTCGCACTTCTATGCTGTCCGGACTTCAATGATCAGCTGGGGAGAGGCTCTCGACTTTGCCGCCACCCATGGGGCTTACCTCGCAGTTCCCTCCAATAGCCAGGAACACGAATGGATCTGTTCAAACTTCTGGGATTATCTTGGAACGGGCGAAGGCCTCTGGATTGGTGGATTCAGGAGCGGCCCTGAGCAGCCTTGGGGATGGATCAGTGGTGAAGCATGGCATGGTGCAGGACTTGTGCAGGGGGGCAATCCTCACCCTCTCTTTGACCGTATTCTTCTGCAGGGAGGAGGCGAACCCGGAGAGGGGAGATGGACTATGGTCGAGGGAAGCCGGCGAAAGGCGCCGGGCATCCTCCTCGAATGGACCGCTCCCGGCAGCAGCACTCCTGCGCAAAATGTCAGGACGTTCAATTCCAAAACCTGGCTCGCGGCCATCAACAGAAAAACTCAGCAGCTCGTTGGATCAGATTTAAGTTCCTTTGCCTGGAGCAAAAGAAAACTTGTCGAGAAGTATGAGCGAGAACTGACAAAACATATCCGGGAAGCCAAGTCAGCATTCAGGAGCACGATTCGCCGACCAGGCCAGGATCAGACAGAACTGCGCGGAAGCCTCGAAAAACTGGACATTCTTGAAGCCTCCCTGAAGGAGGCTATCGCCAATGGCGAACTCCTGCCCTCCATAGCCCTGGACGGGGTAGCTTTGCAAACTACCCAGAAGCAGGCTGTCGCCGCGCTCGAAGCACTTGAGGAAAAATACGACAGCAAGATCAAGGCCCTGCAGGAAGACTACCGAGCCCAGCTAGAAACGAGGGCCAGCTCCCTTTTAGAGGAGGGCCATCTCGAAAAAGCAAGCCAGCTTCGGAATGCCATTCGCCCCTTGAAACCAGACTTGAAGGCCTTTCTCCGCCTCCTCTACCCAGAAAATCCTGACCGTGCCACACTCCCTTGGGAACCTCGCAAAGAGCAACTTGAGGACCCTGAATGAACATTACAAAATGTTCATGTTTAGACCGTTACGATCTAATAAGGCCACTCTCCGGAGACTCATCTGATGCGGAGAATGTGTGAAATACACCGCGGTCATAATAGCCTAATAACCGCTTGCCAGTGCCGGCCTTTCTCGGTCACACTACGCAGCGTAATGAGAAAGCTGATCCTGATCGTTTCCGTCCTCGCCTTGGCTGGCAGTGCCTACGCCGACATCCAGGCACCTCCAGGAGCCCAGTACAACTCCTCTCGTAAGTTGGGCCGCGCTCTCGCCAATATCTTTTATGGGATCACCGAAATCCCCGAGCAGTTTTTCCGCCGTGGTAGTTCAGGCGGACGCAAGGTTGGTGGTTCCTACGGCATCGTGGACGGCAGTCAGAGAGCCCTTCAGCGGATGGGTTACGGATTCTATGAGTTGATTACCTTCCACAGCCCAACCCACAACGGAACATTCAAGCCACCCTACCAGAAATGCGGTACTGACTG
>MDSV01183076.1_pt1 | contig 10715 bp, 8 predicted proteins | sample 810851 | NCBI WGS metagenome assembly MDSV01 (sample SAMN05326640, study PRJNA326480) | marine metagenome | isolation source: seawater | place: Atlantic Ocean: North East | collected 2012 | reverse complement strand
TCAATTAATATAAATGGTGTGACTAAAAGTGGTACAAGCATTACGATTCCTCAGTCAAATAATTATACAATTGATGATTTCTCTTTTATCACTTTTACAGATCTAAATTCTTATCCTCAGCAGCTTTTAGACTCAGAGAGTATTTCCAATAATATAAATAAAACACTTGACCTAAATATGAATCTTGAAATTAATGATAGTGCTGAAGTTGAAATTACAATTGATCAAGAAACTGGAAGCTATATAAGTGGAAAGGGTAATGGAGATCTCTTAATGGAAATCGATTCTGACGGAAAGTTTAACATTTATGGAGATTATACTACTAATGAGGGTATATATAATTTTAGAAATCTGGCATTGATTGATAAAAAATTTCAATTAAAGAAAGGTGGAACAATCACATGGGATGGAGATCCGCTTTCAGCTCAGATGAATATTCAAGCAACATATGAGGTGCCTGGTGGTGCAAATCCTGCTCTTCTCCTAGATAACCCAAACTTTAATAAAAAAATTCCAACAGATGTTGATATAAAACTCACAGGTGAGCTTACTAAACCAGATAATCCGGACTTTGAAATATTCTTTCCAAATACTAGTAGTACTGTGACTTCAGAGATAAATTATAGATTAAATGATCCAGAAGTAAGACAATTACAGGCTATTTCATTGTTGACTCAAGGTATTTTTATAAATGAAGTTAGTGTATCAATAGAAGGAGTTACTAACAATATATATGAGAAGGTTTCTGAAGTTTTTAGTGATATACTTGGTGGAAGTCAGGGACCACTTGAAGTAGGTTTAAATTATCTTCAAGGTGATAAGAGTGAAATACTGGATATTAAGACTGAAGATAGATTTGGTGTAACACTTTCAACAAAAATAAGTGATAAAATTTTGTTTAATGGAAAAATTGGAGTTCCAATTGGAGGAATCGAGGAAACATTAATTATTGGAGATGTTCAGGTTGATTTTATCCTGAATGAAGATGGAACTTTAAGGGCAAAAGTCTTCAACAAAGAAAATGAATTTAGGTATATAGGTGATGAGCTTGGTTATACTCAAGGAATAGGTTTATCATATCAAGTAGACTTTCAAACTTTTAGAAGTTTGTTATCAAAAATTATTACTAATAATAATTAACAATTTGTCTTTATTGTTGAATATCCTAAATTTTTATATTTAAATTTGTCCAACTTAACGATGTCCGATAAACTCAAAAAAATAGCTGTTCTTACATCAGGTGGTGATGCTCCTGGAATGAATGCTGCAGTTAGAGCAGTTGTTAGATCAGCTGTTTATAATAATATTGAGTGTTATGGTGTTTATAAAGGCTATGAAGGCTTAATTTCTGATGATCTTGTAAAGCTTAATGCTAGAGGGGTTAATAACATTGTTAACAAAGGAGGTACAATTCTTAAATCTGCTAGATGCCTAGAATTTAGGACAAAAGAAGGAAGACAAAAAGCTAAGATTAATCTAGACAAATACAATATCGATTCACTTGTGGTTATAGGAGGGAATGGCTCGTTAACTGGTGCTCTTCTGCTTGAGCGGGAACATGGTATAAAAACAATTGGTATTCCTGGAACAATCGATAATGATTTAATTGGTACAAGATGTACATTGGGATTTGATACAGCATTAAATACTGCAGTAAATGCAATCGATAAAATTAGAGATACAGCAAGTTCTCATAATAGGTTATTCTTTATTGAGGTAATGGGTAAAGGCTCAGGTCATATTGCTCTTAATGCTGGTATTGGTGCGGGTGCTGAAGAAGTTCTAATTCCGGAACAGGGTATGGGACTAGATAGATTACTGAATTCCCTCAAAAAGAGTGAAAAATCAGGTAAATCCTCAAGTATAATTGTTGTTTCTGAGGGTGAGAAAATAGGTGATAATGTATTTAGTTTTTCATCCCACATTGAAAAAAATCTTCCTCATTATGAGATAAGAGTTTCAATCCTGGGTCATATTCAAAGAGGTGGATCTCCCAGCAGTTTTGATAGAGTTTTAGCCTCAAGAATGGGTGTTTATGCTGTTGATTGTCTTATTTCAAATAAAAGTAAAGTAATGGTTGGTATTATAGATGATAATATGGTAACTGTTCCAATTGAAAAAGCTATTAAAGGAGGTCAACTGTTAGATAAAGACTTAGTAAGAGTTTGTGATATAATTTCAATTTAATTTAAAATAAATATAAAATGGCAATAAATATTGGTATAAATGGTTTTGGAAGAATTGGTAGGCTAGTTTTTAGATCTGCAATTAATAATGATGATTTTAACCTAGTCTCAGTAAATGACTTATTAGATATTGATCATCTCGCTTATCTCTTAAAATATGATTCTGTGCACGGTCCTTTTGATGGATCTGTCGAGGTAAGCGATAATAAATTATTAATTAATGGAAAACCCATTAAAATTACCGCTGAAAGAGACCCAAATAATATTGATTGGTCTGGAATGGGTGTAGAAATTGTAGCTGAATGCACTGGTATCTTTACCTCAATAGATAAAGCATCTAGTCACATAAACTCAGGTGCAAAAAAAGTAGTAATATCTGCTCCAAGTCCAGATGCTCCTATGTTTGTAATGGGAGTTAATCATAAAGAGATGAAATCTTCTGATACAATCGTTTCTAATGCATCATGTACAACAAATTGCCTTGCACCAATTGCTAAAGTTCTTAATGATAACTTTGTAATTGAAGAAGGTCTGATGACAACAGTACACGCCGCAACTGCTACTCAATTTACAGTTGATGGTCCGTCCAAAAAAGACTTTAGAGGTGGTAGAAGTTCATTATTAAATATTATTCCAAGTTCTACAGGTGCTGCAAAAGCTGTTACAAAAGTAATCCCGTCATTAGAAGGTAAACTTACAGGTATGGCATTTAGAATCCCTACTGCAAATGTATCAGTGGTTGATCTTACGGTTAGACTAAAAGAAAATACCTCATATGAAAAAATAAAAAAAGTTATGAAAGATTCTTCAAATAATGAGCTAAGTGGAATACTTGGTTACTGTGATGATCTTGTTGTCTCTCAAGATTTTATTGGAGATAAGAGAACCTCAATTTTTGACGCTAATGCAGGAATGGAATTAAATTCTAATTTCTTTAAAATTATTTCATGGTATGATAATGAATGTGGGTATTCTAATAAACTACTTGATTTATCAAAACATTTATACTCAATATAACAAACAATGATACTAGTTGTTGATAGTGGTTCTACAAAAACTGATTGGATAGCACTAGACCATAAAGGTGAAGAAATTTTTTCTACTCAGACTTTAGGTTTAAATCCTCAGATGCTATCAAATGAGATATTAAATGAGAGGATTAAAAATAATTTTGATATATATAAAAACAGAAAATTAGTCAATAAACTTTTCTTTTATGGAGCAGGATGTGGAGTTGACTCAACCAAAAATAGAATCTTAAAAGTCTTTAAATCAATTTTTATAAATAGTGAATTTGATGTCAAAGAAGATACTTATGCTGCTGTATTCTCAACCGTAGATATTGGGACTCCTTCAATCGTTAATATTATCGGTACAGGTTCAAACTGTTCTTATTATGATGGAAAAAATGTAATTCAGAAAGTTCAATCTCTTGGTTATGTTCTCATGGATTATGCTAGTGGAAATTATTATGGTAAATATTTAATAAGAGCTTATTATTTCAATAAAATGCCTGAAAGTCTAAGAGAAGAATTTGCTAAAAGTTATGATTTGTCACCAAATTCAATAAAAAATAGACTCTACAGGGAAGAAAATCCTAACACATATCTGGCTGGATTCGCCAAATTTTTAATTGAAAATAAGTCTAATGAATACTTTAAAGAAATAATTTTCAAAGGATTGGAAAGGTTTATAGACTATCAAATACTTCAGTATGATGATTTTAGTAAGGTTGATATACACTATGTTGGTTCTATTGCATATTATCTAAAAGATGAAATAACAAAAATAGGTTTAAAATATAATCTTAAGACTGGAAAGTTTATTAAAAGGCCTATTACTGGACTTGTTAATTATCACAAAACTAAAATTATAAATTAGTCAAATACAGCTATCATTGATATTTCTACATTAACATTCATCGGTAAACTTTTAACTGCTACTGTTTCTCTAGCTGGCTCCTTACTTTCCTCAAAATAATTTCCATAAATTTTGTTTACATTTTTAAATAAGCTCATATCAGAGAGAAAAATTGTTGTTTTAACTACGCTGTTAAAGTCCAGCTTAGCATCCTCTAAAATATACTTAATATTAATCATCACTTGATCTGTTTCTTCCTCTATGGATTTATCTTTCAATTTCATAGAAATAGGATCAACTCCAATTTGTCCTGAGATGAATAACATATTATTTGCGACTATAGCTTGATTATATGGTCCAATTGGTGATGGAGATTTATTTGTATTTATTATCTGTTTCATAATTTATAATGATCTATCAGGTTCAGATCTTTTTTCATATTTAAGATCACTTAAGAGTCCTGATTTAATTCCAATGAAGAAATTCCAAGAAGCTCTGGGACTGAAAGGTACCCAAGAAAAATCTAATTTCCAACTATCAAGGTCTCTATCAAATCTTAACTGAGTGTAAGTAAAGCCTTTTTGTTTAAAATCGTATCCTGATGAAATACCAACTATCCATTTTGGTGTAAGAGAAAGATTAGATGATATCATTAATGAATTTGTTGAAAAATCATTTTGACCTCTTGAGTTATTATACGTCAATGAATATGCCAAATTTATCGACCAAGGCATTTTGTATATATAATTAGTTAGATCAATTTCCTCTTCTTGTTCATCACTTCCATCAGGTATGTTTTGCCTTGAATCTGAAAAGTTCTGAGAAACACCAAATAAATCGTCATTCCTTCCTCCACCTGATGTATTTTCATCAATTTGATCCTGAGTTTGTCCTCTTTTAAATGTATTATTATTTAATTGATATTGAGTTGAAACGTTAGCACTAGTAAGTCTCAAAAGACCTCCTCCATTTTTGTAATTAAATACATTAATTCTATTGTTGTTATCATCAAGTCCGTATGCATCAAAAGTAGCTGCTGTATTTACGGTGAACCCTTGAGAAACGTCAAAACTTCCAGATACTCTTATTGGTGATAGATGAAATTCCTCTGCTGCCAAGTTATAACTGGTTGATAAGTTTAAACTTTTAAAAATATTAATTTTTCGAAGTTCTGTCTCAGTAGAGTCTTTAGGTTTTAACTTTGCCTCTACTGTATTTTGAATACTTAGGCCAATACTACTGGAATAGTTTCTCCCAGGCGCGCCGTATAGTCCTCCTTCAAACCTTGTATACTCCATGGTATTTCCTTCAGCATCAATTATGTAAGTATCATAATACTTATCAAAACTTGGGTTATTACTATAACTTATACTTGGAGTCATAGTATGTCTTATTGATTGAACTTTATTCTTTGGTTTAAAATTAACTATACCATAAATTTTTGTTGTCATACTAGCTCTAAAGTTATATGTTGCAAATCTATCAAACCCACTAATTGTATCTTTGATTGGTGGGTTTTGATCTTGATAGTTCGAAAATTTAGTTGTTTTACCAGTCCAGGTCTCCTGATAATTTCCACCAACACTTAGACTTAAGTGTTTAAACATTTTAAAATTAGTTGTAAAAGGAATGTTGTGTTGTATTCCAGATTTAGCATTTTCAAACATTCCTTTTTTCAATAGAAGATCATCAGAAAAAATAGCTCTATTTTCAGCTTTTGAAGAATACTGAATATTTATATTCTGGAAAAAACCTTTTTTAGATTTTCCTTTTTTTTCAAAAGGGTAAAATCTATTAGAATTTATAGTTAGAGTCGGGAGTGTCAGGTTCACCTCTTGAGATTGAGTATTTTGAGACATATTCGCAGTAAGGGATAAACGAATACCTGCAGACCCCGGAAAACTTTTAGAATATGAGATCGAAGAACTCAAATTATTATTTAAAAAATTAGCAGTATTTAATTGATTAACTGATTCTCTAAAATAATCACTACTACCAAAATTTACAGATGCACTAAATGTTGAAAATGGTGATGCTTTTGTATCTTTAGAATGAGACCATCTTATATTGTAGACAGTTGACTTACCATAACCAGGGAGTCCTCTTTCACCATTTATTAAATTTTCATATCTGATAGTAAAATTACCATTGTATTTATATCTTTTTCTGTAATACGAGCTTATGTTTATTCCATAACTTCCATTAGTATAATAGTCACCAAGTAGTGTAAGATCAAAAAATTCTGAAAGTGGTAGATAATATCCACCATTCTGAAGTGAGTAACCCCTCTGATTACTTTCATTGATATTTGGGATTATAAATCCAGAATCTTTTGTCTGTTGAGATGGAAAATATGCGAAAGGCAGACCTATAGGTGTAGGTACATTTTTTACAAATAAATTGGTAAATCCTGTAATAATGTTTCCTCCTGGGACAAGTTTACCTTTACGAATTTTAAAAAAATAGTCAGCCTCTTCTGTATCACCTCCCAATAGATTCCCCCCCGTTGTAACTTTACCATCTTTTAAATAGTAAACCGAGTCATTTTGTTTTTTTGTAAGAGTTGATAGTATATTCATTCCATTTTCTTCAGACTTAGAATTCCAAATAAGAGCCTTTTGATTATTGAAGTTATATTTAATAGAATCAGGGTTAACAACACTTCCACCTTGTGTGAATGTTGGATATTGGCTAAGATTACCATTATCATCAGAAATTCTTCCAGCGTTAACAATATTTTTTTTGTAATCTAAAATTATAATACCAGATGTAAGTTCAATATCTCCATATTCAATTTTGGCATTATTGTATAGAGTTATCTTATTATTTTTTTGATCAATTATGATTGAGTCAGATGCATCATATTTTACATTATCTAAAAGTACAGATTTGCTTTCTTTATCATCTGAAGGAATAGAATCTTGAGTAAACTCATTTGTTTGCGAATTTAAGAAGCTTAATCCTGAAAATATTAAAATTATAAAGTGTATAAAATATTTTTTTTTCAAGATTTAAAATTGAGTTATCAACAAGGTACTTAACTTATTCAAAATTAATCATAATTTTAATTATATCTTTTTATAATAATGAATTCACTTAGGTTAATAGTCATTGTTCTTCTTCAATTCTATTTTTTTAGTCTTCAGGGTCAGGAAATAAGAAACAGTGATAATTTTACAGTTGTTATTGATCCAGGTCATGGTGGCAAGGATCCAGGAGCTGTAAGTAACGGTTTTTATGAAAAAATTATTGCTCTAAACACATCTCTTAGATTAGGCAAAAAACTTCAAGATAATGGAATTAGGGTAATCTATACGAGAGATAAAGATAGATTTGTAAACCTTTTAGAAAGAGCAAATATTGCTAATAAATCAGATGCTCAACTTTTCCTATCAATTCATTGTAATGCTCATTCATCTCAAGCATATGGTGCTGAAACCTTTGTTCTAGGACTTCATGCAAATCAAAGGAATTTTGAAGTTGCAAAAAAAGAAAATTCTGTGATTTTCTTTGAAGACGATTATGAAAGTGCCTATGCGGGTTTTGACCCCAACAATCCAGAATCAGTAATTGGTCTTACTTTAATGCAAGAGGAGTATCTTGATCAAAGTATTATTGCAGCATCTTATATCCAAAATGGATTTGTTAATAGATTAAACAGGAAGAATAGAAATATAAAGCAAGCTGGATTTATTGTTCTAAAATATACTTACATGCCAAGTGTCCTTATTGAGCTTGGATTCCTATCTAATAAAAAAGAGGGATCGTATTTAAATTCAGTTAAAGGTCAATCTGAGATGGCTGACGCAATTGCAAATGCAGTAATAAAATATAAAAATGAATTATTAAATAATCTAACAACAACTAATGATACAGAAAATAATAATGATCAAATTATATATTATAGAATTCAAATTGCTGCTAGCAATAAACTTTTAGAATTAAAACCATATAACTTTAGAGGCTTAAAAACAGTTGATGTAGTTAAAGAGGGAAAAGTATACAAATATTTATATGGAATGCATAAAAGTTTAGAAGAAGCTAATAAGTCTCTTAAAACCGTTAAGAATAGCGGCTTTAATTCATCTTTTATAGTAAGATATCAAAACAATAGAATACTAAGATTAAATTGAAACTCAAGATAATATTTAACTAACTAAATTATTCTTATTTTTACAATAATAAACCTGAACTACCTTGAGACTATCTAGAGAAATTAAAGCTGCATTTTTTGTTTTAACAACAATTCTCCTATTTATCTTAGGATTTAATTTTTTGAAAGGATCATCGATACTAGATAAACAAAAGACTATCTATGCTGTTTATGATGAGGTAGATGGTTTATTAGTTGGTGCCAATGTGATGATAAATGGATTGTCTATTGGAAATGTAACAGAATTAGACTTTTTACCTAACTCAACTAAAATACTTGTTACTCTTAAGGTAAAAGATAAGCTGAACTTTTCTTCAAAAAGTACAGCTTCGATATATGAAACTGGTGTTCTTGGTGGACTTGCTATCTCAATAGATCCAATTTTTGAAAGAGAATTTATAGTCAAGACAGGCGATACTCTAAATTCTAGTGTTCGTCCTGGATTAACAGAATTAATAAATAGGCAAATAGAACCTCTTTCAAGACAACTTCAGAGTACAATTACAAGTGTTGACTCAATATTTACCGGAGCATCTAATGTTTTAAATAGACAGACGCAAGAAGAGATTAAAGAATCAATTAATGTATTAACATCTGCAATTAAGGCTATAAATAATTCTTCAGTTATTATTGAAAAAACTTTGACAGCTAAGAATTCTCAGATTAATAACACTATTGACAATTTTGAAAAAATCAGTTTTAATCTATCAGAAGTATCTGATGAGCTAAATTCCTTTGGATTATCTAATATGCTTTCTAACCTTGAAGTTTCAGTTGATGGTATTAGTTCAATCGTAAATAAATTAGATTCAAATAATTCAACCATTGGAAAATTAATTAATGAAGATGAAGTTTATAATAATCTTAATTCATCAATAGAGAGTTTAAATAACTTAATTAGTGATATTAAAACAAATCCAAAAAAATATGTTCATTTCTCAGTTTTTGGAAGAAAGTAAATGATCAACATTTTACCCAATATAATATTTAGTATTCTACTGATAACATCAGTTGGTTTTTTTATATACAATATCAAAAAGTTAATTGCTGTTATCAAACTTGGTAAGACAATTGATCGATCTGATAATCCAAAAAAAAGACTATCAAATATGATTAGAATTGCTCTTGGTCAGTCAAAAATGGTAACAAAACCAATTTCAGGATTTTTACATGTTATAGTTTACATAGGGTTTATTATAATTAACATTGAACTTCTAGAAATTTTAATCGATGGAGTTACAGGTTCACATAGATTTTTTTCTAAATATTTCAACACTAATTTTTACAACTTTTTAATTGCTTCTTTTGAAATACTAGCACTGCTAGTTTTAATTTCAGTTATTTTATTTTGGACAAGAAGAAACATTGTTAAGATAAAGAGATTTTTAAGCAATGAAATGAAGGGGTGGCCAAAGTTTGATGCTGATAACATACTTTACTTTGAGATAGTACTAATGTTATTATTCCTATCTATGAATGCAACTGATCTAATTCTCCAGGAAAGAAATTTTGAGGGCTACTATAAAGCTGGATCCTTTCCTGTTTCCTCTTTTATAGTTCCATTATTTGATTCATTTGAAACTTCTACAGTATATCTTTTTGAAAGAGTTTTTTGGTGGCTTCATATTATTGGAATTTTCTTTTTTCTTAACTATCTGTATTATTCTAAGCATTTACATATTCTTCTAGCCTTTCCGAATACATATTATGCAAACCTTGAAAATAAAGGAAAGTTTGGAGTATTAGAATCAGTTAAAAATGAAGTTATGTTAATGTTCTATCCAGAGAAAGCATCTCAATCAAATGGAAATGTTGATAAATTTGGAGCTTCAGATGTACTTGACTTAAATTGGGTTCAACTTATGAATGCATATTCATGTACTGAATGTGGAAGATGTACTAGCGAGTGTCCTGCAAATCTTACTGGAAAAAAATTATCTCCTAGAAAGATTATGATGGACACAAGAGACAGACTAGAAAAGGTCTCAAAAAATATATCAGTTAATAAAGGTAAATTTGTTGATGATGGTGACAGACTATTGGATAACTACATTACTAAAGAAGAACTATGGGCTTGTACTTCATGTAATGCATGCGTCGAGGCTTGTCCAATTAGCATTGATCCATTATCAATTATTATGGAAATGAGACAATATTTGATAATGGAGGAATCATCTGCTCATCCTGATTTAAACAACATGATGAACAACATTGAAAATAATGGAGCCCCATGGCCTTATAATCAACAGGATAGGGAACTATGGATCCAAGAATCTTAAAAAAGAAAATATGAAAAAAGAAGAAGTAGAAAATTATTTACATCAAAAAATTGAAAAAGGAGAGACTGTAAGTCCAATTTTACCAGAAGGGATTAAAAACTATTTAATTGATATTGATGGAACAATTTGTGATGATGTTCCAAATGAAGAGCCTGAAAGAATGGTTACAGCTAAGTTTTATCCTGATGCACTTGAGACTATTAATAACTGGTATGATAAAGGTCACATTATATGTTT
>MDSV01233469.1_pt1 | contig 10717 bp, 8 predicted proteins | sample 810851 | NCBI WGS metagenome assembly MDSV01 (sample SAMN05326640, study PRJNA326480) | marine metagenome | isolation source: seawater | place: Atlantic Ocean: North East | collected 2012 | reverse complement strand
CAATATTTTCTAGATTATAGTTGTATGTATATGCGTTATATTCTTTTAAAACTCTCATTAAAGCTTTGGATTCATTTCTTTTATCACATATAATAACAATTTCACATTCTTTATTGTGTTGTCGTAAACTTTTAAGAAATGCGTATATTCCTCCCTTATAACTTTTAATAGGAGCACTTCCGTAATCATATATTCCCATAATTATATTTTTTGTCATATATATTGACATTTAAATAAGTATTTAAGTTTATACTTATTTAAATAATATTTATAAATTTTTTGCGATTGTTTTTATGGGGTAAGATTTTTCCATGATTTATTACGCTGAACGAAGATGTATTCTTTTTTAGTTTTACTAGGTGATTTTGTTTTTGTTTTTGTTTTTAAATTATTTAATTTAGCTTGAGTAATAATTTTACGTAATTCACTTACGGTGTCTCTTAGGAAATTTTTAGGTTCAGTTTCACTAGTTACAAGGTTATCGAAAGCCTCATTATAACCACGATGCCAAAAAATTGTACTTTTACCGATTTTTTTATCCAATATGTCCTTTTTTATTTTACGATATATTAACTTTAAAGTGTTAAATGCGTCAGGTAGTATCATTTCATTAAGTTGATCTCGAACTATCTGAAACATAAATAATAATGTTAATCGCAGATCATGTCCTACACGACCTTTTCCTTTGCCGTTTTTAATAGCATCACTATTAAATTCATCATAAGGCCCGGCTCCATTATGACTAAATCTATAATTATGTAGTTTAAAGGTTGAAAACCCAAAATCAATAAGATACCATTTGTAGCTATCACCACTTTTCCTATACATAATGTTTCCGCAGTGCATATCTCGGTGATAAAAATCATATTTTTCTTGAAGATAAATAAGGGTATTACATATACATTCAAACATATCCGTAATCACCTTTGTCATCTTTAGCTTAAATGTAAAGGTATCCATTGGTTCCCAAAAACCCCATCTTTTTAATGATGGTGCACTTTTAATAAATTTATATAAGGAATCGTCTAAGGGTTCCATGCCAAGTAGTGGAGTTTTATCCATATTTGCAACAAATAAAGGTTTTGGTATCTTAGCGTATTTTGGCTCACTTAATTTAGAACGATGCGCTTGGCAAAATAATTCATTTTGTTTTATAATTTCACCATAATAATCCTGTATATCATTTTCGGTTTTCATAGGATCAAGAGATTCTTTTATAGCACAAGGTCGTCCACCATAGGTTCCTCCATGAATTCTACCAAATCCACCTTTGCCTAAGATATGTGTAAATTTCAATTCTTTATCACCTAAATATTGTTCTCGATTAACGTTTTTTCCTCGGATTAATTTTCCTGTTTTATGTCGTGTATGAGGGACTAAGTAATGCATTTTAAGTAGTTTATTACGTGACCATTCGCCTTCTTTTTGTTTATCAGGTTCATATAGTTTTTTGCGTATATTTTTTAATACAATACAAACATCTTCATAGAAGTCATTCTTTTTTAACCCGATTTCTTTTAATTCTTGTTCTTGATATTGCATGATTTGTAAGCTTTCATTTACACCCTTTGTTAGCGGTTGCGTTTTTTTTGCAGTTTTCTTTGCACCACTAGGTATGCAGAATCCTGTTTTTTTATTACATTTTGTACCTTTTTTACATCGTTCACCGTTTCCACAAGGTTGTTTAACTTGTGAGACTGGTGATTGTGTTTTGGGTTTAGGGGTGGGTGTTTTAGATTTAGGTGTGGGTGTTTTAGGTTTAGGTGTGGGTGTTTTAGGTTTAGGGGTGGGTGTTTTAGGTTTAGGGGTGGGTGTTTTAGGTTTAGGTCTAGTCTCTATAGCTTGTTTTGTGGTATATACAAATGCATTTTTTCTGGTTGCAAGCTTGCAAAATTTTGTAAGATTTTTTACAGTTTTATTTTTTGGTAAAGGTTCTCCTTTTTCTAGTTTATCAATATAGTCACCAATAATAAGTTTTTTTTTAATTTTTTTAGGAGTAGGAGTTGTTTTTTTAGGTGGTGTTTTTTTCTTTAATACTATTTTTTTATTAGGTATTTTTATTACTTTAACTTTATTTGATGTGCCTTTAACTGTCACATTGTGTTGTGGAGCATTCTCTGGTTTTAATAATACCAAATACTCATTAGGACAATCTTTTGCTTCCATGGCGATACCGGATTTATTTCTATAGGTAGGCCGGCCTTTTTTATTTAAAAATATAGGATATTCTATATCTTTATAAGCATTTGCATATATGGGTTTATTATTTTTTAATATACATTTCCATTGTTTTTTTCCTGCCCCTCCGTCATTAAAACGCATATATATATATATAAATATTATTTCATACATTCTAAAGTTACACTTTTAGGTCTTTCTAAAGGTAAATTTAATGCTCTATCCCAGAAAAGTTGCGATAAAACACCTATTGTTCTACCTACACCAAATAGAACTGTATAATAATCATATTCTTTTATTCCATAATAATTCAGTAATACACCACTATGAGAATCTACATTAGGATATGGATTTTTAACTTTACCTCTCTCTAATAAAATTTTTGGAACTACATCATATAATAATTCTACTATATGGAATAATTCATCATTTGGTAAATAATTTAATGCAAAATCTCTTTGACATAAATATCTTGGATCTGTAACACGTAAAACTGCATGACCATATCCCGGAACTACTTTTCCTTCATCTAATGTTTTATTGACAAATTCTGTTATAGTATCTTTATTTATTTCATTAACTTCTTTTTTCAAATCCATAATCCATCTTAATACCTCTTGATTTGCTAGTCCGTGAAGTGGTCCTGCTAGAGCATTCATACTAGCTGATAGGGAAAGATATGGGTCTGCTAATGTAGATCCAACTAATCTACATGTATGTGCCGACGCATTACCACCTTCATGATCACTATGAATACACAAATATAATCTCATAAGTTCATGAAAATCTGTATTATTAAAACCTAGTTTGTTACAAAAATTACTAGCATAATCATAATCTTGATCTCTACTATTTGTAATAGTAACATTGTTTCTATACATTTTTTTATATATATGGGAAGCAACTAAGGGTATTCTTGCAATAATATTCATAATATCTTCATATATAGGATCCCAATAATCATCTTTCTTAATACCTTCTTTATATTTTTTTGCAAAAACTGAATTTCTTTGCATAAACATAATAGAACTAGATAATTGGGTCATTGGATGTAGATCATTAGGTAGATTATGAATAAAGTTCTTAACATCATTTGTTATAAAAGATCTTTTTTTTAGCTCTAATTTTAAGTTTTCTACTTGTGACATATTAGGTATTTCTTTTGTAAGTAAAAACCATAACATAGATTCGACCATGGGTTCTTTTTTGTGTGCTGGTAATTTTAATCTTAACTCAGGAATAGAGAAATTATTAAACTTAATACCTTCATTTGCATCTAATAAAGAGGTATCCCAATATAAAGATTTAATATCGCGCATACCTCCAATAACTTGTTCTGCTTTTATCGTATCAATTATTTTGTCTTTGTATGTGTTTTTAAAGTTAGCAAGATTTTTCCTTCTTTCAGGTATTTGTCGTTGAAGTTTATCTTTAAGTAAACTATTAATATAAACATCACATAGTGTATTTTCAGAACTAATAATACTAATACTAGAACCATTTAGCATTCTTTTATTATGTTTATATATTTCATTAAAGTTACGCATCTTTATACGTGTATGAATAAACATTATATAGTATTAAAATTACCTATTTTTATATTATTTAATAAATATAAAATTTTTAATTAATTAAATAATTGAATAAAAATCTATGTAAGAAGGTGTCTATAAGTATATAAAGTAAATAATTAATATATAATAAACATTAGTTATTATATATATATTAATGCATTTATCTATTCCCATTAGAACATTAAAACCGTTAGTTATAATGAAATATGGTGGTAAAATCGCTTCTCCTGATACATATTTAGCTAGCTCCATATTATTGGAAACGGCATGTACTTTTTGTTTATCAAATGTCAATAACAATAAATTATGGTATATTCCTATTTATACAGGTTATGGTATGTCTTTCTATTTATTCCCAAAATGTTTAAATAAATATAGTTTAAGCACTGCTTACACATTATGGTCGGGATTTGGTATTATTCTAACATTAATTTTAGATCTACTACTAAAACGAGAGGTTTTTAAATTTAAAAAGTTATTAGGTATATTTGTTGTTGTATATGGTATTTCTATGATAAAGTAAATTCACCTACATTAATAATTCTATCGTGTAAACTTTTGTCAAACATGCGAATTCCTTGATCGTTTAGTTCGGTATATAGTTGTAAATCGTTTAGTATGGAATCGTTTTTAATGTAAATATTTTTTTTGATTTCATTAATAATATTTGGATTTTGCATAATTTCATTAAAAATCAACCGTTCTTTGTTAAAATTATCATATTTTACTTTCTTCTTAAGATGATAAAGCAAGTATCTTTCTGGTCCAAGATTATCAACTACTTTGTTTATTAATAATTGATTTTCATTAACTAATTTATCTATAATGTATTCAGTAAGTATACTACTTGAATTATAGACATTTTGATAGTTTTTAACAGATAATGCTAGATATAAATTACTGAATATATCAGCCATTGCACCGGATAACATTTGCTCTCTTTTTAATGATCCTCCTTTTAGGGCTACAAAATTAGTTAGATTTGCAAAATCAATAATTTGTTGATTTAAAGGACTGTAAACACTAGATGATAAAACATTAAAAGATTTAAAATACAAGGTTAATGAATGGATAACAATATTTTTAAAATGTTTCATAAATTCATCTTTATTGTTATCTAAGACACTATCGAGTATAGGATAAATAAAAGGATGTGATTTATTTAGTCCTTGACCGAATATAATAAGAGATCTTGTCAATGTATTAGAACCTTCTACGGTAATACCAATTGGAGCAGCTCTATAAAATTTTTCCAAGAAATTACTATGTCCCAAACAAATGGCTCCACCGGCATGTATATCCATGGCATGATTTAATACATTTCTGCCTCTTTCGGTTGTTTGTTGTTTCATTATAGCACTAATAACAGCAGGACTATTACCTTGATCTAATATAGTATTTGTTAGTTCAATGGATGATTGAATAATCCATGTATCTAATACCATTTTATTAACCTTTTCTTGTATAGATTCCATATTTTCCAAGGTCATATTAAATTGTTTTCTGGTTTTTATATAGTTTAATATTCCAAACGTTGCAACTTTGCTACTTGCATTTGCGGTTGCTGGTAAACTAATCCCTCTACCAGCAGATAAACAATCCATTAACATTTCCCAACCTTTGCCAATTCCATCGGGTCCTCCAATAACTTGGGTTGGTTCAATATAAAATTCACCTTTTATGGTGCCATTAGGAAATCCAGCATTTAATGGATTATGATAAGTTTCTTGAATTAGACCCGGATGTCCTCTTTCCACTAAGGCCAAGGTAATTCCAGTTTTATTATTATTTAAAATATTATTAGGATCTTTTAAATTAAAAGCGATACCCATTAAGTTAGCAACTGGTGCCAAAGTAATGTATCTTTTATTAACTTTTACTTTAATCATAGTTTTTCCGTTAATATCTACGACTTCGCCTTCATCAATACTGCCTGTGGCATCGGAACCGTTATTAGGGCCCGTTAGACCGAAGCATGGGATATACTTACCATGAGCTAGTCCGGATAAATAAATATTTTTTTGTTGTTCTGTACCATAATGTGATATTAATTCTCCGGGTCCTAATGAGTTGGGTACCATGGTAACAACGCCTAAGGCTGGATCTATACTTGCTATTTTTGTTAAAACATTTGACATTTCATTTACACTAAGTTTAATACCACCGTATTTTTCATCAATTAAAAAGCTAAAAAACTTATTTTTAGCTAAATAGTTTATCCAATAATTTTCATTGTTGTTTGGAAAAATAATAGAATTATCAAATTTATCTAAAAGATCACTAACCATTTTATCGGGTAATTTATCTGGAGGTTTCATTGGAGAAGGTAGACTAACTGATCCATTTAAAATTTGTCTATCTATAGAAGTATTACCACTTCTTAATGCAATTAATTCTGTATTAGAAATTCTTGGAATACGGGATTTAACAAAATTAAATAGTTTGTTAGATAGCATATACTTAAATATAAATATATTTATGTTTAAGTATATTTAAATAATTAATGTAATTTATTAGAAATTTTTAATTTCATTTCTCCTATAGCTTTACCTGGATTTAATCCTTTAGGACATGTATTACTACAATTCATAATACTTTTACATCGATATAATTTCATAGCATCATCTACAAATTCCATTCTTTCTATTGTAGCATCATCTCTACTATCTTCTATCCACCTATATGCTTGCATTAAAACCGCTGGTCCCAAGTATTCGTCTGAATTCCACCAATAACTAGGACATGATGTAGAACAACAAGCGCACAAAATACATTCATACATTCCATCTAATTTTTTTCTATCTTCAGGAGATTGTATATGTTCTGTATTTGATTTATTTGAGTTATGTAACCAGGGTTTAATTTCTTTATATTGTTTATAAAAATTTTTCATATCAGGTACAAGATCTTTAATAATAGGCATGTGTGGTAATGGATATATAGACATATTATCTTCTATAGGACATAAACAAGCTAATGTATTCTTACCATTTATATTCATAGCACAAGAACCACATATACCTTCACGACATGATCTTCTAAATGCAAGTGTGTGATCTACGTTATTTTTAATATGAATTAAACCGTCTAAAACCATTGGACCAGCCTTTGATTTTTCAAAAACAAATTTATCTAATCTAGTTTTATTATTATTATTTCTATATATTTTAAAGGTAGTTGTTATATTTTTAATAACTTTCATTAATAATGTATAATATTTATTTTTTATATAAATTTTTAAAATATCCATATATAGCTAAACTATGAAAGGTTAAATTAACTGGTCTGCATATCCTAGAGAGATAATTCGGTTTAATATAATCAGTTACTATAGAAGATATAGAAATATAAGAATGAAATCCAATATTTAAAATACTCAATGGATATAAATAATTAAAAGCAAAATTGTTTTCTGTATTATAACTTAAATACGAAATAACTGTTAAAGGTATTAACATTTTTGAAGATGTATGATATTTTTTCAAGATATAGCTATTTTTATCAGGAGACAATATATTATTCATTAATATATTTAAAATTATATATTTAAATAATAATAATGAATAACAAATTGTCGCCTCATGTAACTATATATAAATTCCCAATTACTGCGATATCTTCAATATCAACAAGGGTAAGTGGCGTATATTTTACAGGTTTATTTATAGGAGGAGGAATAACAAAATATTTTAATAAAGATAAAGAAATATTACAAATATATGACAAATTAGATGGTTCTATTAAAAAAATATTTAATTATTCAATAATAGTTCCTATAACATATCATACATACGGAGGAATTAGGCATTTTATTTGGGATAAATATCCTTCATTACTAAATAATAAAAATGTAACAAAACATTCTTATATGTTATTTGGTGGAACTTTTATTACAAGTATTTTAATAGAAAGTATATTACAATATATATAAAAAATTGAAAAATATATTTAAATGATATATTTAATATAACAATATGAGATCTACATTATCATCAGTGATAATCAAAACACTTGAAATAAATCAAAGTAAAAATATAATAGGTAGGAAAGTAAATAATAAATGGATATGGGATAATAAAATGCAATTATTAAATTCAATAAGTTACTGTGAAGATTATTTAAAATCGGAACATATTTGCAAAGGAGATCGAGTAGCTTACAAAGGTGGAAATAGTGTGGAATGGTTATCTTGGAATATTGCGTGTAACTCTTTGGGTGGGATATGGGTACCCATGTATCCAGATCAAAGTAATAGTTATTGTAATTATATTATTGATGACTGTGAACCAAAGGTATTAATAACAGATAATTCTAGAGGATCACTATATAATACTCGAATATTAGATAATAAAATAGAATCATACAAAAATCCAAATTCTATAAATCCTGTTTATCATGATGTTTCTACTCTTATTTATACATCAGGAACTACAGGTAATCCAAAAGGGGTAATGTTGTCAAATGAAAACTTGCTAAGTAATATTTATGAAACACGTTCAAGGTTTTCAACTATGCCAGAAACGACTTCTTTAAATATTTTACCGTGGGCGCATGTTTATAGTCAAACATGTGAATTATATTACAATTTACTACATGGAAATAAGATGGCATTATGTACGGATCGAGGATCATTTTTAAAAGAGTTGAAAGAAATTCAACCAGATGTTTTATACCTAGTACCTCGTATATTAGAATTAGTTAAATCAAAGATCGATTTTCTCGACACTCCATTTATTAACTATGTAATTCCTTACATACTAAAGAAAATTTTTGGTAAAAATTTAAAGACAATTTTCGTAGGTGGTGCAAAATTACAGACACCAACAAGGGAATTTTTCAAAAAATATGGTATAACAATATGTGAAGGATATGGTTGTACGGAATTATCGCCAATGGTAAGCGTAAATCATATGGATTATCCAAGGGATGAAGAATCAGTAGGTAAAATATTAGACAATGTTTTAGTAGAAATAATTGATAATGAAATTCAAGTATCAGGACCAAATGTAATGAAAGGATATTGGAATAATGATATAGCAACAAAGAAAGCTTTAGTAGAAAGAGATAATAAAATATGGTATAAGACAGGTGATGGAGGATACGTTAAAGATGGGTTTTTATATTACACAGGAAGAAATAATTACAATTACAAATTAAGTAATGGAAAATTTGTAAATGTTGAACACGTAGAGTCGATTGTTAAAGATCATATAAAATGTAATTGTGTGGTTTTTACTAAGGATAACATACATAATGAATTAATTGCTAGTAGAGAAATAACAGAAGAATTATTACAAATAATAAATAAAGATCTAAATAAGTATTTGAAAATACATAAAGCATATTGGTTAAAAGAAAGTGATTGGGAAAAGTATTTTACTCCAAAGATGAGCGTTAAAAGAAAAAACTTAATCCAAGATTTTATAGATAATAAATTAGATTTATTTATTATTGAACGATTTTAATGAATGCTAATAATATTTCATATGAAAATATATAAATATTATATATTATTTTTATTATATAATGTTTAAATATATATCCAAACGTAATTTATCAACAATAAAAACTACATTTACAGAACATAATTATGACGCCATTGTTATTGGAGCAGGAGGAGCAGGATTAAGAGCTACAATGGGATTAGCCGAAAAAGGTTACAATGTTGCTTGTATATCAAAGTTGTTTCCTACAAGGTCACATACTGTAGCAGCCCAAGGTGGTATTAATGCAGCATTGGGTAATATAACTAGAGATGATTGGAAATGGCATTTTTACGATACAGTTAAAGGAAGTGATTGGTTAGGAGATCAAGACGCAATTCAATACATGTGTCGAGAAGCACCAAAAGTAGTATTAGAATTGGAAGGTTATGGTTTGCCTTTTTCAAGAACAAAAGAGGGGAAAATATATCAAAGAGCTTTTGGAGGCCAAAGTTTAGATTACGGAAAAGGCGGTCAGGCTTATAGAACTGCGTGCGCCGCCGATAGAACCGGTCATGCTATGTTGCATACATTATATGGAAATTCATTAAAGTATGATGCAAATTTTTTTATAGAATATTTTGCACTAGAATTATTAAAAAATAAAAGTAATGAATGCATAGGTGCTTTAGTTTATAATATGGAAGATGGAACATATCATAAATTCAATGCAAAAAACACCATATTAGCTACCGGTGGATATGGTAGATGTTATTTTTCGGCCACTAGCGCACACACTTGTACTGGGGACGGAAATGCAATGTGTCTTAGAAGCGGTATACCTTTACAAGATCCAGAGTTTATACAATTTCATCCAACAGGTGTATACGGGGCAGGAGTTCTTTTAACGGAAGGTTGTAGAGGAGAAGGTGGATATCTCATTAATTCGGAAGGAGAACGATTTATGGAAAGATATGCCCCTAGTGCAAAAGATTTAGCTAGTCGGGATGTTGTTTCTAGATCAATGACCATGGAAATAAATGAAGGCAGAGGTGTAGGAAAAGATAAAGATCATATATTACTACAATTAAGTCATTTACCGAAAGATTTATTGGAAGAGCGATTACCAGGAATATCAGAAACTGCAAAAATATTTTCAGGTGTAGATGTAACAGTTGATCCTGTACCAGTAATACCTACAGTTCATTATAATATGGGAGGTATACCTACAAATTGGAAAGGTCAAGTTATTTCACCAAATGAAAATGATGAAAATAATATAGTAAAAGGATTATGGGCTGCTGGTGAAGCTGCTTGCTCTTCGGTTCATGGTGCAAATCGATTAGGCGCAAATTCATTATTAGATATAGTTGTATTTGGAAAAGCGTGTTCTGAAAATATCTATGATATAAATAAACCAGGTGAAATCATTGAAAAATGTAATGATAATGATGTGAATAATATGATAGAAACATATGAGAATTTACTTAATAGAGAAGGAACTAAAAATGTCGGAGAAGTCAGATTAGAGTTACAAAAGAT
>MDSV01044076.1_pt1 | contig 10717 bp, 8 predicted proteins | sample 810851 | NCBI WGS metagenome assembly MDSV01 (sample SAMN05326640, study PRJNA326480) | marine metagenome | isolation source: seawater | place: Atlantic Ocean: North East | collected 2012 | reverse complement strand
TAGGATCTGCAAGTTTAACAGCACTCTCAGTTAGTAATTTATCTAAATAATATTCTTTATACTCTAAATTATCCAAAGAAACGATAATAGTGTAAAATCTATATGCAATAATTTGATTTTTATCATCTAATTTTTCAATACGCTCTAGTACCCATTCTAAAATAATATCTTTATATATATTAAGATTTTTCTTTCTATAATCCGTGATTAATCTCTCTTGTAATGATTCTACACCAATCTTATCTGCATCTTCTCCATACTCTTCTATTGTATCTAATAATAAAATTAATGCCTCAGGATAATTATCCATTGCTTCATGTGCATTCATACTCATGAGAACTGCATTAACATAATCAGCGCTGACCCTAAATTGATTTAAATATGATTCCATACTTTCAATAATAAGTTCGAATTCATTTAGTGACTCCCATATTTTTGCACGTTGAAAGAAAGGGTAATTATACTGATCCATACCTTCTGCATGAATAATTGCATTGTCGTAATATTCTATAGCTTTATGAAGCATTTCGTTTGCAACATTAATGTCACCAATCATATTATAAACATCTGAAATTAAATTTCCAGTTGGGTAATCTTGTAAACATATTAGAAAGGTTTTCTCAGCTTGATCATATTTTTTAGCACCATATTGACTCACACCCAAGCGATACAAAACCTCCTCTCTTAAATTTGAATTTCTTAAATCATCATCTAAAAGCATACTAAAATAATCTATAGCTTCATTAAATCTTCCAGAATACAGATGACTCATTCCTATCCAAAAATAAGATAAATGATTGAAGGCACTTTCACTGTATTCTTCTATTATCTGCGTAAAGTAGATTAATCCCGATGAAAATTTGTTTTTATTAAAATAAGAATAACCAATTAAGTATCGCAACTCATCAGGAAATTTATAATTTAATGACTTCTCATATGTACTTAATCCAAGTCTCAGAGCTGAATCAAATTGTTCTTCTTCGACATGCAATTGAATTAAATTTAAAATTATTTTATCTCTATAGATACCTTGATCGTATTTTTCTAGATAGGCATAACCCTCTTTCTTTGCTTCTTTCCATTCTGCTTGTTCTAATAAAAGTACAAATATTGAATAATGTGATTCATCAATTATTTCATATGATGGATTTTTTTTTATTATCGATTTATAAATTGAAAGAGAGAGCTCATGTTTTTGCAACTGATATGCTGTTTGTGCTATTCGCATCATTAAATCAATGTCGTATTCAGGGAATTTTTTAATTTGATCAAGAATAAGAGCTTGAGATTTAAATTCTTTTTCTGACTCTGCCTGTCTCTTATTATGATCAGCTAAACTAAATCCTAAGCCGGGTTTAAATGGATAAATATTCCTTTTTAAAAGACCTAATCGTTTTTTCTGATATATCGTTATTTGACTCTTCGGAATTATATTTTGATATAGGAGTATAGCTTTATCATAAAAACCTTTATTATATTGATAATCTGCAGCCTCAAGAAGAGCTAAATTCAAACCTAAGTCATTTCGTGAAATTTCATTTAAATTCGGCATAATCTTTAGTAACTGATCAACCAAATTTAATTTAGTATATGAAATAGTTAGCATTATAAGGGAAGAGGAATGATTTCTTTCAGTTTGAAGAAATCTAGATAACTTTTTTATTGTTTGGATAACATTTTCCCATTTTTCTTGTTCAAAACATGATTCAGAAAGAATTCGCAGTCCTTCTTTTTTAATTTCATTATTAAGAGCAGTATCATTTAGTAATAAATTTGCCTGGACTTCAGCATTACTCCATAAACCAGATAAAATATAACATTTTGCTGATAGCAATCGAGCGTCTTGTTTTTTTGGATCTTGGATAAATTGATCAGCAAATTGGGAGTATGTATTTGCCGCCTGAAGATAGCTTCCAACTTTCATATAACAATCAGCTAATTGAAATATCGTAAAACTTAATGTATTAATAACAGCTTTATCGGACGAATCACTTAAGCGAATAATTGTCTCATCTAAAAAAGGAATAGATTCTTGATACTGGTCATTACTAAGGAGTTTTCTGCAAGTATCTAATAACTGACTTGTAGGAGCTTTCTTCGGATCTAAATCTTCCAATTGATTAACAGTTAAACCAAGTGCTTTGCAACAGAATGTAAAATGTAATGAGCACAAAATAATTAAAATAAAAAAACGAGAGATTAAAATATTAAAATGTAGAAACATATTTAAGAATCTTGCAAACATATTAAAATCATCAAAGATCAAATTGATAAAAATACTGAACTAAAACTTGCATAGCTACCACTCTTTGTTTAGAAAACAACCCCTGCAACATATAAAGGTTATGGAAATGAAAAATAATATTCATCCAAATTATCAAGAAGCTGTAATAAGTTGTGCGTGTGGAAATGTTTTTCAAACACGATCAACAGTAAAAGAAATGCATGTAAATACATGCTCTGTTTGTCATCCTTTTTTTACAGGACAAGCAAAATTTATTGATACAGAAGGCCGTGTAGACCGCTTTAAGAAGCGATTTACAGAAGGATCTTATTAATCAATTTTTAATTGAACTCCCTGATATAACTTTATTGTTAGCCTAGATCATTTTATAAAGTGACTAGATATGAAAATTGACAAAGAATATATTGATAAACTTAAAGATAAAATTCAAAAATTAGAATTGAGTATGTCAAAACCAGAAGTTTCATCCAATCCCCTCAAAATGAAACAGTTTATGCATGAATATGCAGATCAAAAAAAAATTTTAGCTGCCTCAACTAATTTATTTGAATTAATAAAAACTATTGATGAAAGCGACCTATTAATTAATGACAATGAATGTGATCTTGAAATTAAAGAAATAGCTTCTATTGAAAAAAATGAAGCAAAAGAAAAAATACCACACGCTGAACATGAAATTCGATTAGCACTTCTTCCTTCTGATCCAGTTGATAATCGTAATGTAATTATTGAAATTAGAGCTGGAACGGGTGGTGACGAGGCAGGTATTTTCTGTGGAGATCTATATCGAATGTATACAAGGTTTTTTGATTTAAGAAGCTGGAAGTATAAAATCATGGATGCAAATCCATCAGAATCAGGAGGATATAAAGAAATTTCTTTTTCAGTTGAGGGAGAAGAGGTATATAAAATTTTAAAGTATGAAGGAGGAACTCATCGAGTACAAAGAGTTCCGCAAACTGAGACACAAGGAAGAGTTCATACATCCGCAGCAACAGTAGCTATTCTTGCTGAAGCAGAAGATGAAGATATTGAAATTAGAAATGAGGATCTAAGAATTGATACATATAGAGCCTCAGGTGCTGGTGGACAGCATGTTAACACGACTGATTCGGCAATCCGTATCACCCATATTCCTTCTGGTGTAGTTGTTCAATGTCAGGATGAAAGGTCTCAACATAAAAATAAAGCAGCTGCTCTTAAAATGCTAAGAGCCAAGATTTTTGATGACCAACAAAGGAAAAAAGCCGATCTAGAGGCTTCTCAAAGAAAATCAATGGTTGGTTCAGGAGATAGATCTGAAAAAATTAGAACATATAATTTTCCCCAAAACCGCCTTACAGATCACCGAATTAATTTAACAATCTACAAACTTGATCGTATCATGGAAGGAGAAATCGATGAAGTTTTAAACTCGTTAAGTCAATATGATCTTGAGGAAAGATTAAAAGATCAAATGAATCAAAAAAATGCATAAAATATTATTTATTAAAAATGATGAATTTGAATAAGGGAAAACAATCATTATGTTGTGACTACTTAATAATAGGTAGTGGTCTCACAGGTATGACTGCTGCGATAGAATTAAGTAAATTTGGTAAAGTAATCGTTGCAACTAAAGCAGAAGCAATTGAATCAAATAGCTTTTATGCACAAGGAGGTATAGCTTGTGTAATGGATTCGGACGACTCTCTGGAGAAACATGTTACAGACACACTAAATTCTGGATGTGGCTTATCTAATGAAATTATTACAAGAAAAATTTTATATCATGGTAAAGAATGCATAAAATTATTAGAAAAAATAGGGCTAAAATTTGATCTTCGAAAAGATAACGAAACTGAATACGACCTTGGTAAGGAAGGTGGTCATTCACATCGACGAATACTGCACTGTGGAGATATTACTGGTCAATCTGTTATGCGAACATTGCATAATGATGCCAAAATAAACAAAAATATAAAAATTATTGAAAACTTTATAGCTATTGACCTTATAACAACTAGTTGGTTAAAAATAGATGATATTAATCAGTGCATAGGTGCCTATTTTTTAGATAAAAATAGTAATGAAATATACACCATTCAAGCAGGTGCAACACTTCTTGCTTGCGGAGGTTTAGGTAAAGTATATCCATATACATCTAATCCAGATATAGCAACAGGTGATGGAATTGCTATGGCATGGAGAGCAGGATTACCAATTAGGAATATGGAATTCATTCAATTTCATCCCACATGTTTATATCATCCAGAAGCAAAATCTTTTCTAATATCAGAAGCTGTACGAGGTGAAGGAGCTAAACTAATTGATCTTCGAGGAAAGTCATTCATGAATGAATATGACCCTCGAGGTTCTCTTGCAACACGTGATATTACCGCTCGAGCAATAGATTCAGTTATGAAAACAAATGGAGATTCCTATGTTTATTTAGATATAACACATCGGTCAGAGAGTTTTTTACGTGAAAGATTTCCTAATTTATATGCAGCATGCCTACGATATGGAATTAATATGTCTACTGATAAAATTCCAGTTGTACCAGCAGCTCATTATTCATGTGGAGGAATCATTGCCGACATCGATGGCAGTACAGAAATAAAGAGCTTATATGCTGCTGGTGAAGTAGCAAATACAGGTTTGCATGGTGCAAATAGACTTGCAAGCAACTCATTACTGGAAGCTATTGTTTGCGGCAGTAAAACTGCAGAATCCATGAGGATTAATAACGAAGAATACCTTAAAATTGATATACCACCTTGGAAAAAAGGAATTGCTGTATCTTCAGATGAAGTTATTGTTGTTGAACATAATTGGAATGAAGTTCGTTCTTGTATGTGGGATTATGTAGGTATAGTTCGATCAGAAAAACGTTTAAATCGCGCTAAATTACGTATACAAAATCTCAGAAAAGAAATTAAACAATATTACTCTGACTATGTAATTACATCTGATTTATTAGAATTGCGAAATCTTGCAGATGTCGCTGATATAATAATAAGAAGTGCCCTAAATAGAAAAGAAAGTCGTGGATTACACCATATGTCAGAATATCCAAATGAAAACAAAAAAAATATTGATACTATTATTCAAGATGTAGCAGGTGGCCCTACAACCTAATAAATATATTATTTTTATCTCTTAAAATAATAAAATAGTTAATTTAAATTAATAGCTTCATTTAATTGCTTACATCTTGGACAAGCATTCATCGGCCTACGATTTGACACAGCATAAACATGTCCACAATTAGAACAAAAATATATAAATTCTCTCTCTTTAAGAGGTTTATATATTGATCGAAGTTTTTCATTCAAAGCTAAAATTCCAATGAAAAATAATGGTAATGAAATTATAAGTGTTACCAATAAAGAAATAGAAAGTGACATTTAACTCCTTTTATTTATTACCTTTTAATTCAATCCAACCAACATCACGAACCCCAGATTTAAAGCGTAAATTATATAGAACATTTAGTGCTACCTGATTCCATTCTTGATTCTCTATTTCAGAATCAATAAATAAATGTTCTATTCTACCAAATTTAGACACCTCGACTTGAGCACGAATAAAAAAGGAAGAATTTAGATCTATCGAATCAAGTAATGAGCCTTCAATAAACCTATCCTTTAAATTATCACTAATTATTAATGGATAATAAAAATATTTTGATGAAAAATTATAAATAGGTTCTGCTAATTCAGATAACTCCAAGTTTTTCAAATTATCAGAATTAATGCTATCGCTGGAGTAAAGCTTAACATTAGTATCTAAATAATATTCCCGCTGAATGGTTTTAGCAAAACGAAGATCTGTTTTCATCAACGCATCATTGATATCTGAGCTATAACCATAAATTGATGGACTAGCAAAAAAAAGAGGCGATTTAATTAACCAAGATTCATAGATTTTAGGGGATAAATTATCTCCTACCCATCTAGTTTCGACTCTATTACATCTTATTTTATTCGAAGCTTGCTTGATACTAACGGGGAAAAAACTTAATAACAAAATTATAAAACATATTAACCAAGTGAAAATAGATATATCTCTTATATTATTAATCATTTAATAACACCTTTACTTTTCAGACCTGTAGCCAGAGAGATTGATTGAACTCCTGACTTTTGTATCACAGACCATACATCTACTAATCTTCCATGAGTCACATTACGATCAGACTCAATGATGACTACTGCATTAGTTTGTCTTTCTGTTAGTATAGAAAGTTTTTTTTCTAAAGATTCTAATGACATCAATTCATCATCATAATAAATATTACCATTTCTTGTGATAGAAACTATATCACTGTAAAGATTTAAACCTTGAGTAAAATTGGAAACCGGCAAATCAATTTGAATGCCCGGTTTAACAAGAACTGGAGATAAAAGAAGAAAGAAAGAAATTAATATTAATGCTAGATCTAAGATAATAGAAAACGAAATCCCACTACCACGATATTTTAATCGTGGAATAAATCTTCGAAAATGTACTCCCTGCCTATTAGGTTGTTCTAGATCAATCATTAGATAAACTTTCCTGATCCCATTCATACTTTAAAAATCGTGTTACTTCGTTACAGGCATATTCCATATTACTAGTAATTTTCTCAACTCGACCTAAAAGAAAATGATATCCAACTAAAGAAGGTAATGATAATGAGATAGCTAATATACTGCTTAATAATGATTTCCATATACCCGCAGAAAGATTTCCAATATGGGTAAGTGGTGCAAGAGACTCCATCACTATAAATATTTCTAGCAAACCAACTAAAGTACCAAGTAACCCTAACAGTGGTAAAATTTGAGCTAAAATATATATACCGCTTAGATTCTTTTCCAACCTCGGTATCTCTTCTAAACCAGCTTTATATATAACCTTTTCTAATTTTTCTATTGATTCATCTGCATGTAATAAAGCAGTCCGAACTAAATGTGCGACAGGCCCAGGAGTCTCATTACATATCGTAACTGCCTCAGCTCTATTACCTCGATTCATTAGAGTAAAAATACCATTTAAAAAATCTTCTTGTTTTATCTGAGCTCTGTGTAAGTGAAACCAACGATCTAAAAATAAACCTAGTGATATTAAACCACAAATCCATATAGGAATTATAATAAAACCACCATGTTGAATTAAATTAAACATTTTTTACTCCAATAATTTTTCAATATTTTTTGATGAATTTCTTAACCTATCTGCCCTACTTTTTGCTTCTTGAGAAGCGGGGATTTTTGCTTCATACATTCTATCGTAGATAGAGATAGCTCCAGACGAATTACCTATTTTATTTTGCAAAGTGGCAGCGGCAAATCCAGAGCGTGTAAACCAAATCAAATTCTGTGATGTCTGGGGCAAGCTCTTACTTATAAAAGAATAGAAAGCTTCCATGTAAGAATCAAATGCTTCATCGGGTCTACTCATTTTCTCAGCGCAGCGTCCCATTTTATAATAAGATTGCATACGCAATTCATTATTTACATCCACTCTTTCTAATAAAGATCGATACCCCTCTAATGCTACTTGATACCTTTCATTTTGATCACTTCCTAATGCAAATTGACAATCAGCTACCCTGCCTAATGCAGCATTTGCTAATTTGTGTTGAGGATAATTTTTTAAAATTTCTTCGAATGCCAATATGGATCGAGCATATTCACCTAATTCTGATAATGCATCTCCTTGAGAAAAACGAATTTCAGGTAATAATTGGCTATCAGGATAAACTCGAACAAAATTGCTAAAATGATCTATAGCAACCGTAAACATCTTTTTTCTCATAGAAGACCGTCCTGCCTGATACAATGCTTTTTCAGATAAGCTATGATTAGGGTAATCTTGATATACCCGTAAAAACTGTTTTTCTGATTCTATAAATTCACCTGTATTAAAGGATTGCTCAGCCAGCCAAAATAATACTTCAGGTGTCCATATTGATTCAGGATAATCTAAAATAAAAGTATTACACAAATTTAAGGCATCTTTTACATTACCCATCATATATATTGAAAAAGCTCTCATATAAATGGCTTGTAATGTTAACTCACTTTCATAATCACTTTGAATAATCTGAGAAAAAATTAGCTCCGCTTCATCATATTGTGCCAATGCATATAATAATAAACCTCTCTGTAATCTACTTAACAAAACAACTTCACTGTCTGAGGCACTAAGTTCTAGTCTATTATAAGTATTTAGAGCATTTTCCCATTGATTCTCAGCTATCCAGACATCAGCAATACGAAGCATAGATTCAACAGCAAGATTATCTTGAGGATACTTATCAACTACCTGATTGAATCTTTCAAGAGCCTCTTCTCGTAATCCAATACGTGCCATAGTTAGTCCTAATTGATAAATAGCTCTAATGCTGTAATCGTGATCGGGATAATTTTTTAGAAATTTTTCATATAATTCAGAAGACTTTTTAAATCGATCTGACTGATAATATGCATCTGCAGCCTTAAATAATGATGTAGGAGCAAGATCAATTTTTTCATTCTGGTTAAAAGACTGTTCAAATAAGTGTGCAGCTTCTTCCGTGCGCTCCAGTTCTAATAATGCCTGACCTCTTCCATAATAAGCCCATGCACGCTGTGAAGATTGATCACTGACATCTAGAACAGATTGAAAAACATCTGCTGCGTTCTTGAAGTTTAATTGGCCAATAAAAATCTTAGCTTTCTCCATCTGTAATCGTAATGCCCAACTTCTTGTCTCTACATCAATTTGTGCTGTTTCGATCCATTCCAATGCTAATTCCCATTCCTCTATCCTTTGACACAAGCGACATATTTCAAGCTTATATTTTAATCGATCAACTCGTGAAATAATCCATGGAATAGCCTTCTCTAATATATTTATAGCAGCAAGTTCATTACCAAGACTAATTTCTATATCAGCGAGATATCTAGCTGCAATTTGACGACACCACTTTTCCACTTTTTTATCATTGAATAATTTAGTGAAGCGAGACTGAGCATCGATAACATTAGAATCAATTAATAATTGAGCTATCATTAATTGAACTTTATTTAATAATTCACCTTCAGAAATTAACTCTAACTTTAATAATCTATCTAAAGCTTCATCAATTCGATTTTGTTTTTGTAGAATCAATGCAATGTCATACGAATTCACATTAATAACTGATTCATTCGAAAATAAAGATTCAAACCGCAGAAACACTCCTTTTGCTTCATCTAAACGATCCAATGAAACTAATATATTACCCTTCAACCTAAGTCTTTCGCTTGCCATTAAACCAGTCGATTGGTCTCCTTCTAATACAGATAAAGCTTCATTAGGATTTTCCAGGTCAAAATAAGCTCTCGCGATCCAGTACTTTAAATTACCTTCCTTGGGATTATTTGGCATTTCATCAAGCATTTTATTTAACTTCCCTTGACCCCAAAGTGAATGAGCAAGCAATGCTAAATTTGTAGATACAAATGTATTATCCTTAGTTAGCATTAAATCTCGTATATGCTGTTCTGCTAGTTCATAAAATCCATCTTCTAATGCTACAAAAGCCTTATGATAATCGTTTTCATCGTAAACAGCGTTAGCATTAGACGAATTTACTAGAATGCCTATAAAAAAAATTCCAGCAGCTAATTTTTTTGAAAATAATTTACACATTTAATAAATAGTCCTCATGCTATTTTAGTTACAGTCAAATATGAAATCATTACGTTCAAATTAAATTTGCCCAATATATTCAAAGTTAAATGGTTTTTATGTGAGAAAACTTTACGCATAACCAAGCTTCTTTAATATCCAAAAATTATTCCGCCAATTCTTTTCTACTTTTACTTTTAATTTTAAATCGATTTTTTTTTCATAAATATTTGACAACTCTAACTCAGATTCTCTCTGTACTTTTCTAATTAACCTTCCCCTTTCACCAATAACAATTCCTTTCTGTGAATGTCGCTCGACTAATATAAAAGCTTCAATCCTCCATTTGGCTTCACTTTCACTAATCGAGTCAACACAGACAGCTAATGAATGTGGAATTTCTTGGTGCAATAAATTAAATAATTTCTCCCTAATTATATCTCCCATATTTAATTTTCGTGGATAATCCGTTAATATATCTTCAGGAAATAATGGAGGACCTTGAGGTAATACCCTAAATAAACTATTAATTAATAAATCAACATCTTTTCCATTTTTTGCACAAAAATAATTCCAAAATGGTTTAACATTACTTTCTTTTTCTTTTTCAATATCTAACCACATTCGATGATAAGCGTTATTAAAATTTTTAATAATATCAGATTTATTAATACCAATGAAAAAGGGAACATTTGTATTTGCTAGACGCTTAAACCATCCTAAATCTATATCCGATGGTGAAACACTACCGTCTACAACTAATAAAACTGCATCAACACCTTTTGAGGCAGATCTAGCAGATTTGTTCATGTTTTTTCCTAAATCACCTTTAGCTTGATGAATCCCAGG
>MDSV01180975.1_pt1 | contig 10719 bp, 7 predicted proteins | sample 810851 | NCBI WGS metagenome assembly MDSV01 (sample SAMN05326640, study PRJNA326480) | marine metagenome | isolation source: seawater | place: Atlantic Ocean: North East | collected 2012 | reverse complement strand
GGGCTTAATACTGGAGTATGCGATCAGATCGTGCAACAAACCAACATTGTAATTACAGACACCGATTTCTTTTACAAGACCTCTCTCTACTAACTCTTCCATTGCACGCCAGGTGTCGGATAGAGGCACCGGATCAATATGCATCTTTGGATTCTCTGTTGTTGGATCGAAAATCCACTCGGGAGGATATCGTGTGTCAAAGGCGACGTACTTAAGTGAAATAGGAAAATGAATAAGATACAAATCTAGGTAATCAGTGCCCAAATCCCGCAAAGATTTTTCGCAAGCAGGCAGCACATGTTCTGGTCGATGAAATGTATTCCATAACTTTGAGGTGATCCATAGGTCTTCTCGGGAACAAATTCCCTGGTTAAATGCTTGCTTTATTCCCTCGCCTGTTTGGATTTCGTTGCCGTAATCCGCAGCGCTATCGAGGTGCCGATAGCCGGATTTAAGCGCATTTACAATAGTATCTGCAGTTTCTGACTGATCAAGTTTCCAGAGACCCAGACCTACTGAAGGCATTTTTGATTTTCCAACTTTTATTGTGTCGAACATAACGATTTAACCGTCTTCACTGTTATTGATTTAAAATCTCTTTTATTCCATTACGCTCAGCATGCTCAACAATGCTGACTACATTATTTTCAGAAATGGATCTCTGTGCAGCGCTCGCCACCAACATAGCCATTAGACCTTGTCTGGGAGTTGCGGCATCGACCTCGTTTTGCTGCAGTTGACTTATTAGGGCCTCATGTTCAAAAAAAGTGGCTCCGTGATGTCCGCTTTTCTCGATAGATGGAGGGTAACCTATTTTGCTACCCTCATAGTGTTGGTGTCCCTCTACTTCAACCATAATAGACGCCTTTGTTTGTCTTGTTTTATCAGCGCTTGCTTTTTCTGATGCTACAAGTCTTCCCTTTTCGCCTGTAATTACCAGTTCCTCATAAAACTCACTTGCAAACATGTTGAGAGTAAAGTTTGCACGAATGCCGTTACGGTAGTTTATTATCGCGAATCCATGGTCGTCGATATCCGATTTTCGGCCCTCATGCACAAAATTGAGAAAATTTACGGCTTGTCCCCCGCTGGCGAAAACATCTCTTGGCGGCCCGTCGGCTAATAAGTTAATTAAGTCAAAGTAGTGGCAACATTTTTCAACAAAAGTACCGCCAGAAAATTCATTAAATTTGTTCCATTGTTCTACCTTGTCTAAAAATGGAGGACGATACTCACTCATCGAGATGGTCTTTATGCTTCCCAAGGATTTAAGAATCTTCACTTCGTGGAAGGCGTCAACATATTGGGCCTTATATCTGTATTGCATGCCAACTTGAATAAATGCTGGATGTTTACTGCTCAGTCGGAGAATCTCCGCGCCGTCCTTAAGGCTTGTAGCCATGGGTTTTTCAACAAAGATTGGCTTGCCTGATTTAGCTACCTCTAAAAACATTTGATGATGAGTATAGTTAGGAGTGCAGATGAGTATCGCATCGATGGCAGGGTCTTGATAGGCACTCTTAAGGGAGTTGTAACGTATTAATTTTTCATTACTATATTTTTGAAGTTCTTCTTCAGCAAGATCCATGCTCTTTTTATTAGTGTCATAGATGCCATGTATTTTGGCTGCTCCCAGCAGAGAAGCCACTCGAATATGTTCTCTCCCAATCAAGCCGGTACCGATTATAAGGAAATTGTGCTTTTTACTCCGACACTGATTATTAAGATATTCATTAACCCGTTTGCTTCGATCCTTGGAGGTTTCTTCGTAAAATCTTTTTACCATAAATAGTGTCCAGTCAGTTATTGTCACTTGCAGTGGTTAGCGGGCGATTGGGAGTATTACTACCGTAACGAAGCCAAGTGATTAGGTTCATTAGAATTAGTAGGACTATAAGTGGTTTGAAATATATACTAATGCCATTTACTAATCCCACTGGCGAGAAAAGCAAGTAAACGCCAACCACGCACGATAACAATGAAACAGCGCAGGGGGTGGCATACCTCCAGGGCGACAAGTCCACTATTTCTTTCTTTTGGAAAGTCCATATGGATTCCCTGGGGAAGAAATAGCCAATTATCAGCATGATCCCGACCTCTGAAAAAAAAAGTATGGCATACAAATGGATGAAATGAATAGTAATTAGGTCATTGAAAATAAACTGACACAAACTGTAAGTAATGATATGGAAGAAAATTATAACCTTCGGACCTAGGGCAGGCACCTGTCTGGTAAATAAGCCAACTACAACTATCGCTATGACAGGTATGTTGTAAAATCCGGTGAATATTCTCATAACCTGCCATAACCCTTCAGGAGCATATTGAAGTAAAGGGGCGATAACAAAAGAGAAGAGAGCGATAAATATACTCGCTACCTTTGCAACTCGAACCATCTCTGAGTCATCTATGACACCCTTTTTCAATGGAGAATAAATGTCGAGGCAAAAAAGAGTAGCCGCACTATTTATTAAAGAGTTGAAGGAACTGAACACAGCTCCTAGCAGTACTGCCAAGAAAAACCCAGTTGCATATATCGGCAGCACGTCTCGGATAAGCGCAGGGTAGGCTAGATCGATCGACTCCATGCCACTTCCATATAAGTGAAATGCTATTACGCCAGGTATCATCATTAAGAAAGGCACTAATACCTTAAAGAATCCTGAAAAAAGGACACCTTTTTGACCTTCTGCTAGATTCTTAGCGGCTAGGGTCCGTTGAATGACATACTGATTTGTACACCAGTAAAATAAATTGGCAAATATCATTCCCGTAAACAAGGTTCCAAAAGGCGTAGGGTCTTCAGATGAACCTATTGCATTTAACTTTTGAGTTTCAGATGAGGTTATGATTTTAATGCCATCTAAAAAACTCCCTTCTCCTAGTGTGGAGAGCCCCAGAACCGGCACGAGTATACCTATGATTAATAAACCGATTCCATTTAAAGTATCTGAAATAGCAACAGCACGAAGGCCGCCAAAAACAGCATACATGGCACCAAGGCAACCAACAGCAATTATCGTAATGACTAACCCCTGACTGTATGTCACAGAAAAAAGACTAGGGATATCGAAGAGTTGAAGGACCGCGATTGATCCGGAATACAGAACGCCAGGTATGGTGACTAATCCATAGCCCACCATGAAAAGAACAACTGTCATACGTCTCAGTCCCTCATCAAATCGGTCAGCTAGGAATTGAGGTAACGTCGTAAATGCACCTGCCAGGTAGCGAGGGAGAAATATGAAAGCCATGGCAACTGTTGAAATCGCAGCTGTGACCTCCCAGCCCATGCTGCTTAAGTTATATCCATATGCTGATCCATTGAGTCCGATTAACTGTGCTGCGGATAAATTAGTAAGTAGTAAGGATCCAGCAATAAATACCGAAGATAAGCCTCTTCCTGCCAAGAAGTAACCTTCTTGTGTTCCGACTTCACCGACTGTTTTTTTATAAGATATATAGGCGACCAGCGCCATAAAAAAAGTAGCAGTCGACAGCGTGATTAAGATGTCTTGTGTGCTCAAAATTTAAACTCTAGAGTCTCTTTCGATCAGATTTAGTTTTTGGCTGCACTCCGCCGACTGATAAAAGCGACTCGACGCAATCACGTATCGATATATCGACGCTTCGAAAACTCATACCTAGCACACTCTTGATGCGATCATTACGTAGCTGGCATCCGCGCCAAGCCGCTCTGAATTCAGCTTGCCTCTCCTTAATTTGCTCGGGGAAAGGGTCAACTTTTTCAGCTCCGGCAAAAGCGAGTTCAGGAAGGAGACGATTGATGCTTGCGCAAACTTCTTCCACCTCACGAGATTCCGTTGACCATGCTATTAGTCGTTGCCCATTTTTCAAATCGGTATTTTCCAACAATCGAATATGAGCCTCTGCCGTATCACGAACGTCCACCGTCCACCATGGGCGATAGGCTCCAATAACATTTTCAGTATATTGCCCTAGAAGCATTGTCTCTATATTGTGTTGCCAGGGCCCAACCTCTTTTTGGTGGGCAGAGAGGATTGGTCCAACGTTATCGCCAGGACAGCAAGTAATTGAATCCCATCGACCACTGCTTTTAGCCGCATCTGAAAAAGACCGCTCCAACAAAATTTTGCCCATTGAATATCCCTGACCACCTTTAGCAGATCGGTTTGGATTTTTTTCGTCTGGAAAGCGGTCCTCATCGCAAATAGGACGGCGGACTAGCTCTTGTATATCTGTCTCACCTATTACCGCAGCAATACTTGAAGTAACCACCACTTTCTCGATAGTTCCTGACAAATTGATACTATTTATAATGTGATCACATACACCTTGAACATAGTTTTGATCAGTATAGTTAGATACATGAGAGGTGTGAACTAACCCATGACAACCTTTGAAAATATCATCAAAGCAACCTGCCTCATCAAGATCTGCAGAGTGAAGCGTCAATCGCCCCGATGCATAACCTGGCATGGCCTTGAGAAAGCCTGTTTTTTTTGTATCATCTACATCCCTTACGCATGCCCGAACACGATAGCCTCTATCTAACAAGAGGCTTACTACCCAACCACCGATAAATCCTGCGCTACCGGTGACAGCGATTGTTCCGCCTTGTTTTATTTGCTCCATCGGTTTCTCCTTTATATTTACCTGGTTATGGCAAAGCCTAAATACTGGTCTTTTTGAGAGAGGCGCTTTAAATGGCTTTACATAAGAATTAACGTTAATAGGTTTAAGTTTTAATTTTGTGACTTAATTCATGATACAAATTGTGTTGGAGGGACTCCTACTTTAAGTTGGATCTAAACGATCGGCGGTTCGTTCTAATCGCGCAATCAAATTTGCCATGGACTCTGTGGAAGATTTTTCGGATTCGATGCCTGATAAGATAACTTGCGAGAAGGCTTCCGTTACACCATCTACATCTATCGTTTTGCCAGTTTTCATATAAGAGTAACCGATTAATTCAAGGCCGCCTCCAATCATATCGCAAACAACACTTGGAGAGGTGTCGTTTCTAAACCAACCGTCCTTAATACCTGCTTTAATCTCATCCGCCATCAAGATTGCGGTTTGGCGATTAAGCTCTTGCGCCAATGAGGGCTGGCAATCATCAAACTGGCGAATCTCGCGGGTAATCAGACCGCACATTCCACGATCTGATGAGATAGCAAGTAGGATACGTCTAATTAAGTAACGTAGTCGATTGCCGTGGCCTTTAATACTTGGCAAGGTCTGCTGAATGTCATAAAAAATAGTTTCATAATGACGCCGAAGCACCTCATCCAATAAACTCCTTTTCCCATCGAAATAGCGATAGAGGGTCCCTTCAGCGATACCAGCATCATTTGCAATATCAACGATTGAACCTTTCTCGAAACCATAAGAGCAGAATATCTTTCGTGCGGATTCGACTATAGTATCAACTCGTTGTTCCCGAGTGGGGCGGCGCAGTTTGATCTGTGTAACATTGTTCATGGCGGAAGTAGCTCAGCAATGGTTGTCTATTTTGCTTTCAATTTGCCATAGTAATGAATGTAATTCAATAGTATGTAAGAAACGTTTATTTTGTATAAATATTGAAAAACCCTTTGAAAATTAGGGTAATTGTTACTACGATGCCAAAGAAACTAGAGTAAAAGTTGGAAATTGGAAACATTGAAATGAATTGTATTCATTTCAATGTGCTGAATGTAAGTGTAACGTGATCTGAGTGTCTAACTTACTGTAAGCTTGGATGGTGATCAATTTATGAAATTTTTAGTGAGACACCGAGTTGTAAAGATGGAAAAAAGAGCGGATGACTACATGAAGTATAAGAAAAATGGCGTGGCTCTAAAATTAAGAGTAATTTTTCTAAATGTAATTTGGTTAAGTCTTCCACTTCAAAATTCGTTTGCACAACCTGTAGAAAATGATTCAGAGTTATTGAATGGTGAAAGGCAGTACAACCTGTTTTGCGCTGAGTGTCATGAGGGCGCTTTGTTAGAGGCGCCTCAGCGTGCTGCGTTTGAGTTGTATTCACCGGAGCGTATTGTAGATGCGCTTGAGTCGGGTTCGATGGCTACTTCGGGTATGGCGCTGACTCGACAACAAAAGAGAAACGTAGCCTACTACCTTACTGGTGAAAAATACAACGAAACCCAAACACAGGTTGCGAGCTTTGACTGTGAACCTACAATAAGTTCTAGCCGATCGTTGGAGGGAGTTGTGTCTTGGAACGGATGGGGAGGTGGATCAGGAAATACACGTCACCTTGCTAGTGAAATGATCCTTAATAAAAACAATGTTGACCAGTTGGAGCTCAAATGGGCATTTGCTTTCCCTGATGCGACAAGGGCACGCTCCCAGCCAGTAGTTACTTCTGATTTGACCTTTGTGGGAAGCCAGGAGGGAACTATTTACGCATTGGATAATTCCAATGGTTGTCCGTGGTGGACGTTTAACGTTGACTCAGAGGTTCGTGGTTCTGTTTTTGTAGATGTCGATGAGCATGGGGTACCTGCAAGACTTTTATTTGGGGATTTTGCAGGTAAAGCATACGCGATTGATGCTCAGACTGGAGATTTGTTATGGAAAACCGAAGTGCATCAGCACCCTCAAGCAACCATTACTGGATCGGTTATCGCTCATGACAATGTAGTGATAGTTCCTGTTTCATCTTTGGAAGTACTTCTCGCTGCGCGTGTTGGTTATTCATGTTGTTCATTTCGAGGCGCTGTAGTTGCGTTGAGTATTAGCACGGGAGAAATACTTTGGCGCACTTATACTACTGAAGAGCCTAGCCCGACGATTATGAGTACTGCAGGTGTGCAACAATTTGGGCCATCGGGTGCCCCTATTTGGTCGAGTCCAACAATCGATGAGCAACGAAATTTAGTTTATGTCGGAACCGGGGAAAACTATTCCTCCCCAGCTAATGACTATAGTGATGCAGTGCTGGCTTTAGATCTGGCGGACGGTGAAATTGTTTGGGCTGCGCAATTAACTAAAGATGACGCGTGGAACGGGGCATGCTCCAGAAATACACCAAACTGTCCCGAAGAAGATGGACCAGACTATGATATCGGTGCATCGCCTATATTGACCAGAGATGAAAGCGGCAGAGAAATCATTTTGGCTGGTCAGAAATCGGGAATGGTATATGCATTGGATCCTTCAAAAAATGGCGCCCTAATTTGGGAGCAGCGAGTAGGTAGTGGCGGGACTATGGGTGGTATTCACTACGGTATGAGCAGTAGTGATAAAAAACTCTTTGTCGGCGTTTCTGATCTGCCAACCAATAATCCCTATAATGTGGGTCCAGCACATCCTGGTATTCATGCGTTGCGCTTAAGCACCGGCGAATTTGTTTGGCGAAACGATTTGCCTGATAAGTGTGAGCAAAGCCGATTCCTTTGTTGGCAAGGAATTTCAGCGGCGGTAACCAGCACTCCCGATCTTGTTTTTGCTGGTGGGCTTGATGGGATCTTGCGTGCTTTTGACACTGATACCGGCGATATTTTATGGGAAACTAACACTCGCCAGAACTTTGGAATCAGAAATGGAATAGAGGCTCGAGGAGGCTCAATTGAAGCTGATGGGCCGGTCATTGTTGATGGTCGAGTCTATATCTCCTCTGGTTATGAAAAGTGGGCGGAAGCACCCGGGAACGTTTTACTGGTCTATTCTCTTAATGGTGAGTAGTTGTTAATTCAATGAAACTTTACACTATCTTTACGGTAAATTTGTGAGGAATTTTTAATGTTCAACGCCGTTATTTTAAGAAACAACACTGCTCGAAAAGGTTTCTCCGTTTACTTGCTTGGGACTTTAATATCTACTCTTTGTGTTTCCCTATCACTAGCCTATGAAATCGATAGTGACGCCAATATACATGACTCTAAGGCAAGTTTATTAGGTATAAATCATATAGGTTTATCTGTCCAAGATTTGGATGCAACCCTCGATTTTTATCTCACAGCCACAAATTTTAAACTGGCCAAACGAGAGGTAGTTGCCAACAATAATGATGCTGACAGGCTTTTCGGTCGTAAAGGTGTTGTCTATGAGAGAGCCGTGCTTGAGGCTCCGAACATGCTTTTTGAGCTTACCGAGTTTAGTCACAATCGAGAGACGCCTATGCGTATGATGCCAGTTTACGGCCCTGGCATGACCCATACATGTTTTCAGTCCCCTGCACACTTGTCAGGGTATGACAAATTTAAGCAAGCAGGAGCTCGTATGCTAAGTCGCGGCGATGAACCTGTTGACTTGTTGGGTCAGGGTGTAACTTATGCTTATGCCTATGACCCTGAGGGTAATATGCTTGAGCTTGAACAGCTTGATTTTAGTGTTTTAGGCGGAGACCCGAGAAAACCGGAGTGGGTGGATGCAGGGCTAGATATGTGGATGACCCAAGTCGCCTTGGTCACTCATAACATTGAGCGCTTAACCACTTACTATTCAAAAATTTTGGGCTTTAATCCGTATAGAGCGGCTGATATTTCAAATCGTCTTCCCTTTGATGATGCGACGGATATCGATGATGTCTCACTTAAAGTAGTTTTCTTCAGAATGGCTCAGAGAACTAAAAGTATGGAATTCTGGCAATATGTTAATCCTGAAACACCTCAAACTCAGCGCGATAGAGATAGTACAGCTCTTGGTTATTCCTACTCGATCGAGGTTGGGGACATTCAAGCAGAATATGCTCGAATGACTGACCTCGGTGTCAAATTCATTAGTGAGCCAGTGTTGATTGGAGACTTTTGGCAAGTCTATGCAAATGACATCGACGGAAACGTATTTGCTTTGCGTCAAGCAGTTGACCCAAATTCGCCATGGTCGCTCCCTAATTTAGAACTTTAACATTGGTATGAAACAATCAAAATAAACACAAACTAAATTCAAGCTTAGGTAACTTTTATGTCTGCTAACATGTCATGGAAAACACTTGTCGTAGCCTTTTCTGTATTTTTAGGCAACATCCTTTTTGCGCAGGACATAACTGAATTAGTTGAACATCGCTATGTTGATAACGATGGGGTTTCAATACATTATGCAGTAGCAGGGAATGGTCCTTTGATTGTTATGATTCACGGGTTTCCTGATTATTGGTATACATGGCGCCATCAAATGGAAGCTTTAAAGGAGAATTATACCGTGGTCGCCCTGGATACTCGGGGATATAATTTGAGTGACCAACCAGCTGGTGTTGACAATTATAAACTAGATGTATTAGTAGAAGATGTTGCGGCTGTCATTCTAGCTGAGGGCGAGGAGAGTGCTACTGTCATTGGGCATGACTGGGGTGGTGGAATCGCTTGGAGCTTCGCAGCCTTGAAGCCTGATATGACTGAACGACTAATAATCCTTAATTTACCCCATCCGAAAGGTCTGGTTCGAGAATTGGCAAAGTTTCAACAGCAACATGAAAATTCAGCTTATGCACGAAACTTTCAACAGCCTAATTCTCATGAAAATTTAACTGTTGAAGGATTGTCAGCTGCCTTATCTGGAGGTGACCCAAATCTGGAGTCTGCTTACAGCGAGGCTTTTGGTAGATCTAGTTTTGATTCAATGATGAATTATTATCGAGCCAACTACCCTCGCGAGCCCTATGATTCAGGAGCGTTTGTGGAATTACCTGAGGTCAAAGCGCCCGTATTACAGTTCCATGGCTTGAATGATACCGCTTTGTTGCCTGGTGCATTAAATGACACATGGGACTTTCTGGCGTCAGACTGGACGTTGGTCACGATACCGGGCGTCAGTCATTGGCCACATCATGCAGTGCCAGAAAGGGTGAATAGTATGATTAAGGCTTGGTTGGATATGCACTAGTCGGATCATAAAATATTAGTTAAAGTTCTTATTATGAGGTCTCGACCTGAGGGTTCTGATTCATTCCAATGATAAAAAGACTAGCTAAAACATATTTACCAATTATTTTAGGGACGATTTATTTTGAAAACGCTCTAGCAGTGGATCGGCCTAATTTCGTTTGGTTTACTTCAGAAGATAATTCTGTTCACTTCTCTCGAATTTATAACGAGTCTGGTATTAGAATGCCGACGATAGAGAGATTGGCATCTCATGGCTTAATTTTTGATCATGCCTTTTCTAACGCTCCAGTGTGTTCGGTTGCTCGAACAACTTTGTTGACTGGAGCCTATGGCCCAAGAATCGGGGCGCAGTATCATAGGCGATCTATGCTGGTTCCTATGCCGGCGGGCGGCCAGATGTACCCTTGGTACTTGCAGCAGGCTGGATATTACACGACAAACAATAGTAAGACTGATTACAACGTGATAGTCGATCAGGGTTGGGACGAGTCATCGCTCGATGCCTCGTGGCGAGGTCGGCAGGAGGGACAACCATTCTTCCACGTGCAAAACACAGCGTTGACGCACGAGAGCAGCTTGCATTTCACGCACGAGGAAATGATGAATGTCGAAAACTCGACGTCTTCTGAGTCAATTACTCTTTTTCCGTATTTTCCCGACACCCCTACTTTTCGTTACACTCATGCGCGTTACTTAGATAATCACTTGAAGGTTGACAATTACTTTGCTGAGTACTTGGCAATGCTTGAAGAAGATGGAGTACTGGATGATACCTTCATATTCTATTTCGGGGACCACGGAGGGGTGCTGCCAAGAGGTAAAGGTTACATATACGAGAATGGCTTGCATGTCCCTTTGATTATTTATGTGCCAGAGAATTGGCGACATTTAGTGGATGGGGACT